>Ga0256847_1000439_pt1 | contig 26810 bp, 22 predicted proteins | sample TeddybearmetaG_FD_189099 | JGI IMG/M metagenome (GOLD analysis project Ga0256847, IMG submission 189099) | Hydrothermal vent microbial communities from East Pacific Rise, Pacific Ocean - Teddybear | ecosystem: Environmental > Aquatic > Marine > Hydrothermal vents | place: Pacific Ocean: East... | reverse complement strand
CCAAAGGTACTAGAGCGACTGAGTGAAAATTTGGAGTGGACACAAAAACTGGGAGATGCCTTTTTACAAGATGAAGAAAAGGTGATTGCAAGTGTGCAGTCACTTCGCCGTCGAGCTTATGACTCTGGCAATTTAGATAAAATGGATAAGGTGTCAGTTAAGCATGAACAGCAGTCCATTATTATTGAGCCGATTGAACGAGAAGTTGTTTATGTGCCATATTATGATACTCGCGTAGTCTACGGTCCTTGGCATTGGTCCCACTATCCACCGGTCTATTGGCATCGTCCCCATTATGCAGGTCATCATTATGCGAGCCATCATAGTCCTTTTTACTGGGGTCCCAGAGTACACATTTCATTTGGATTCTTTTTTAGCTCTTTTCATTGGTATGATCATCATGTGGTGAGGATCCCCCGTCACCACTATCGTCCACACCATTATTATAATCGCCGCGATATTGTTAGACATCAGCATGCTAGGCGCTGGGCACATAATCCCGTGCATAGACGTGGTGTCTCTTATAGAAGCGTCAGCGTTAGTAATAGATACAGATCTGAAAATACCAGCTCTCGCCCAAGTCGAGCGGAAGTTACAAGTCACCGTAGCAATAAAAAATATTCTAGTCGCAACAGTGACTTTAAAAATCAAGACAATAAGAAATTTAAGCAAGTCAGTCACAGTAAAGACAACTCTAAACGAAAAGGCGGTACGAGAATTGCCTCTCCAGATAGGATCAAGAAGGAACTAAAAGATGGGCGAATTAGTATCAGCGAAAGAAATTCTCGACCTGTAAATTCGTCAAAGAAATATAAAAAGAGCCCTATTAAGAATTCTATAGATAGACATTATAAGAAAAAGCCGGTAGCTGCAGATAGGACAAAACAAGGCAAGTCGAAATCATTCAAGCAGCAACCGAATCTTTCGAACAAAAACTCGCAACCCAAGGTGTATTCCCAACCTAAACAGAAGAGTAAATCGCAAAAATCGAGTAAGTCCTCGCGCTCGTCTGATAAGTCCTATTCAAAGAGTAAATCATCTGGTCGCTCGTCCAAAGGGCGTTCATCTAAAAGAAGCTCATCGGGTAACAAAGATCAATACCGGTCAAAAAGCAGTAGAAAAAAGGGACATTGAGAACCTTTAATAAATCCACTAGCGCTTCATGGCAAAGCCGCCTGCAACTAGTATGCAGAGCGGCTTTTTCTTTGGGATAGCACTAATTGCTGTACTTAAATAACTAATCAATCAAATCGATATAGAAATAAAGAAAACCTAATAGAACCGAAGCTACAATTAATCCTTTTATTAGCAACTTAGCGATATTTCCAAGTCTCTGGTCAGGAGAAACTTCAGTTAACCGTTGTTCCGCAATCAAAGACTCAGCATGGCGAATACGTTTTTCCATATCCAACTCATTCGATTGATGGTCTATTGTTTCACCTAGTTCATGACCACTCGCCAGTTCTTGCTCTATGCTTGAATCACCCAAATTTGTTTGGCTATATTTAGCCTTTGGTTTTAATGAACTAGCTTTTGAGTCTGCCTGAAATGATTTTATTGATTGTTTGGTGTCAACAAACGGAATGATTGCAGCTTCCGCTCCCATAAGCAGAAGTTTTTCCTGCCAAACTTCTGCCTTTAATTTCGTCACTGATTTCTTTAACACCACGCGCTTGCCGCTAAATAGCCAATCAACTTTATCACATGGGATCTTAAGCTGTGTAACGAAATTTTGCTTAACCCTGTGCTCGTCAAAACCGGACGCCACAGCGCCTGCATAAATCACGTTATATTTTTGTCGGTCAGACATTCGTGCGAACTCTTGAGTTTTCGATACTGATAAGACTGTTTTAACACCCGTGCCTAGTTAGGTCAATAAACCAGCTTGTTTTCACACTTATTTTTCGTTTCGAATATCATTATTTTTGTAATTGTACAACTCTTTGACTAAGAATTAGCGACCTTTGATAAAGTTTATGCATCCACTGATCGGTCTAAATATGAAGTTATCGCAACGTTTTAATCTGCACATCATGACAAATGTCATATGAAATTCCTGACAAAACGCAATATTCAAATCCTAAGACATAGCAGATAATATTTCTACATCGTTCGTATGGTAGCAGGAATTAATATGATTGCCACGCCCAGAAAAATTATCAAGGTAGCATCCGTAAGAAATGTCTCAAAGTCTTACAACGGGAAAAGTTTGAACTCAGAAAAAGCTCTCGACAATGTGAGTTTGGATATCTATGAAGGTGAAATCCTTTCTATTTTGGGTCCCAACGGTGCAGGTAAAACAACATTAATCAACATGATGTTAGGTCGACTCAGTCTATCGAGCGGTAAAATGGAGCTGCTGGGTTTTCAGCCCGGCGATCTCGCTCTGAAACGACACTGCGGTGCGATGCTTCAAGTCTCTGGTTTGCCTGACATGTCTACAGTACGAGAATATATCGAACTGTTTCAGAGTTACTATGCTAGCCCAATGAGTTATGCGAGGGTGATTGATATCGCGGGGCTTTCTGAAATCGAAAATAAATACAGCAAATACCTCTCTGGTGGTCAAAAACAAAGATTACTTTTTGGACTTTCAATTTGCGGCAATCCTAAGTTATTATTTTTAGACGAACCGACTGTGGGTTTGGATATATCTGCTAGGCGTTCTTTGTGGAAAGCCATTACAGAATTAAGGAACAAGGGATGCAGTATCGTCCTCACCACTCATTACTTAGAAGAAGCTGATCAACTTTCGGATAGAATAGTCATGCTCAATAATGGAAGAGTAGTCGAAACAGGAACTCCCCGGGATATCAAATCAAGAATAAAAACCAAAACAATCTGTTTCTGCAGTTCGGTTGAATCAAACGAATTTAAATTAATTCCTTCGGTGAAGAATCTCATGTTTAAGCCCTACTCTAACGGAGACACACGCTTCGAACTTCAATCGAGTGATCCAATTCAAACACTCAAATATATTTTTGAAAATGACTTAAATATTACCGATCTAACCGTTTCTGGTGCGGCACTAGAAGATGCTTTTTTAATACTTAATCAGGAATCTTGGCAAAAAACTCAAAAAAACCACGGAGCAATAGCATGAACTTAAAATATAATTCGGTGGCTAACTCGCGATCCCCAAGCCTACTCAATATTTATTTAATGGAGTCAAAAACTGAAACCCTGCGACTTTTTAGAACGCCAGGATTTAGTGTTCCGACATTACTATTTCCTATCATGTTTTATACTTTTTTCGGCATTTTATTCTCGATGAACAAAGCAATGATGTCAACCTATTTGATGGCGACTTACGCGACCTTTGGAGTTATAGGTCCAGCATTGTTTTCGTTCGGCGTAGGTATCGCAATTGAACGCGGTCAAGGTTGGTTTGATTTGAAAGAAGTATCCCCAATGCCTGGCTCCGCTTACATAATATCCCGAGTTGTACTGACGTTAATTTTTTCTACAATAATAGTGATGCTTTTGTTTTCGATTGGCGCAATTTTTGGAGGGGTTCGCTTGTTTCACGCACAATGGGTTTTGCTAGCGGTGATACTTATTCTTGGATCCTTACCCTTTTGCGCCATTGGGATGACTCTTGGGTTATTTTTAAAGTCAAGCAGTGCTCCCGCGACCGTAAATTTGATATATTTACCAATGGGCTTTCTTTCCGGGCTCTGGTTGCCGATCAATTTTTTACCTAGCTTTATGCAATCTTTTGCGAATATCCTACCGCCTTATCACTTAGCCCAACTATCGCTCAAAGTGGTTGAAATGGATATTGGCGATCCGATCTTATTGCACCTAAGCATATTGCTAACCTACACGCTCGCATTCCTATTTTTGGCGATAAAAGCTTACAATAAAATGGATAAAAAATAATGAAAACTAAACTATTTATTGTAGTAATTTTATTGGTCGCTTTCTTTACTTTACTGCCACAACCGGAGCAGACTCCTACGGCAAATTTTTCTAAAGATTCTAACGATTTATCTAGCCTCAATAGAAATTTTATTATTAGAAACGTTAGGCTTTACGATGGTAATATTCTGCATAACAAAACAGATATTTATGTAGAAAATTTCAGGGTGAAAAAAATAGGTGAAATCACGGCAACTTCAAACGATATTGCTCAATATGATGGACGCGGAAAGACTCTACTACCTGGGTTTGTTGATGCGCACACGCATGCTTACGGTGACGCGCTAAAAGATGCTCTGAATTTTGGTGTAACCACTGAGATCGATATGTTTACAATGCCTGAAGCGGCAAATTCGTTTCAAAAGGTTCGCGATCAAGTATCTAATATTCAACATGCCGATCTTTTCTCATCTACTATCTTAGCGACGGTTAAAGGTGGACATGGAACTGAGTATGGTTTTACAATTCCTGTACTACGTGATGCCTTGCAAACTGATCGCTTTGTGAAAGAACGAATAGCCCAAGGAGCAGATTATATAAAGGCGGTCTACAACTCAAAAAAAGCGACTCGACAGCCGTTTCCATCCATCAGCTTAGACGTTCTTTCCTCACTTGCTCGCTCAGCTCATCAACAAGGAAAATTGTTGCTAGTACACGTAGATAACTTGATATCTGCGACTGAAGCCATTGAGTCAGGAGCTGACGGACTGGTGCACAGTTTCATGGATAAAGTTATCGATGAGAGTTTTATCAAGCTGATGACAGATAATAAAGTTTTTATAATCCCTACACTTTCCGTTCTTGCCGCTTTATCGCAACAACCAGTAGGTACTTTATTGTTAGATGAGACCACAATCAAAACGTTTTTAAGTAAGCAACAAGCTCAACAACTCAAAGCCTCGTTTCCAGATTTTGGTATTCCTACCACTGCACTCCAAAACGCTTACGATAGCGTTAACAAACTCGCAACATCCGGCGTCACGATATTAGCAGGAACAGATGCGCCGAATCCAAGCACCACTCACGGTGCGAGCATTCATGGGGAACTTCGGCTATTAGTGGCAGCAGGGTTGAGTAATGAACAAGCTATTCATAGCGTAACAGGAGCCGCTTCCAAGGTTTTACCCATAGGTTCTCGAGGTACATTGAGCGTGGGCACCTTGGCCTCAATGGTCTTGATTAATGGTAACCCCTTTCAGCAGATAGAGGATTCCAGCAATATTATTAAAATATGGAAAAATGGACAGCCCATAACCAGAACGAAACAAAATAAAAACGACAAAACAACAACAATAAAACCCGCTCTAGTTAATGATTTTAACCAGTCTATTTCAAAAACTACCTTCGGAAAAGGAATGGCGGCTTCCACCGATCAAATTGTTGGTGGCAATTCAATCGTTTCACTTAAACAGCTAGATCGATCTGAAAGTGACGCGTATATTCATGTTAAAGGGGAAATCAAGAAAGGTTTTATGTTCCCCTGGAGCGGCTTCGCATTCCTACCAGGTGAATCAATGCAGCAAGGAGTAAATTTTAGTAATATTGAAAGTATATCTTTTGACGCCAAGACCGGAACTGATTTTCAGGTTATATCTGTGCTAATATTCCAACAAGGAAGCTTTCAACCTTATGAAAAAAAAGTGGAGCTCACTAGTGAATGGAAAAACTATCAGGTAAACATTAAAGACTTTGGCCAGCTGGATTTGGAGAATATAGTTAATCTTTCAATTGTAGTGAATAAAAAGCAGGGCCCATTCGAATTTTCTCTGGATAACTTAAAATTGAATTGATCGCTTCTGTACTGGAATAGTTGAAAAGTAAGAATTAATGATTTCTCTATTAAAGAAAATTGACCGATTCCTATTACCGCCCTCCGATGGAATGCACTATTCACCTTATGTATGGTTAGTGTATCTCGTTGTTTTTGTTACGGGTCTTATCGCTTATCATCCGATACCAAATAGCTATCTCTATGGCTCCATAGGAACTATCTTATTTCTAACCGTTTACTTTAATAGCTATTGGATACCCAATAAACGGGTTAAGTGGAACGTCCTAGCGATATTAATAATTGGATCTTCACTTGCGCAGCTTACTCCTGGTGCGAGTGTTTTCTTTGTCTATGCTGGCGCATTTTGTTGTAGGCTTGGTAGCACTAAAAAGGCGGTATCAGGACTGGTTTTTATTGCTCTGTGGGTGGTCGTTTATTCATGGGTGTTTTCGATGCATCCGTTTTTCCTTATACCAGCAATTCTATTCGCCTTTGTGATTGGTGGTATTAATATTTACCAACACGATATCGATTTAAAGCGGCAGGAATTGATCTTAAGCCAACAAGAAGTTCGCCACCTAGCAAGAACTTCGGAAAGAGAAAGGATTGCCAGAGATCTGCATGATTTAATTGGTCATACCTTTTCAGTTATAACACTAAAAGCTGAATTAGCCGGAAAGTTAATCGATAAAAATCAACGACAGGCGAAACAACAAGTTAAGGAGTTAGAAGATATCTCACGCAAAGCTCTCAAACAAATTAGAGAAGTTGTCACAGGCTATCGAACCAGCAATCTTAGTACAGAGTTAGCTCATGCAAAATACGTTCTGCAAAGTAATGAAATCGCTTTCGACTATCAATTTGATGAAATTGAATTAAATGAAGAAATTAATAAAGAACTCGCGATAATATTAAAAGAAGCCATTACCAATATTCTAAAACATTCAAAAGCTTCCAATGCATCGGTCAAACTGAGTAAAGAGAATTCTAGGTTTGTAATGCAGATCACCGATGATGGCATTGGGTTTTCCGAGGATTTGAAAACTCAAGGATTCGGCTTAAAGGGAATGAGAGAGAGAGTATCGAGACTGGCCGGAAATTTGGAAATAGAATCCCTAAATGGTACCAAAATGATCATCACCCTAAATATGCCAGATGCATTATGATAAACTTACTCATCGCTGAAGATCAAGCAATGCTTCTCACAACCCTAGCTTCTTTACTTGATCTTGAGGATGACATAAATGTTGTACATCAATCCAAGGACGGTCAAGATGCTTTAGACTACTTTCTGGATGAGTCAAACCCTAAAGTCGATATTTTATTGACCGATATTGAGATGCCACAATTAACCGGAATCGAACTAGTTCAAGCGATCCAATCTCAACATCTCGCCATCAAATCTATTATCCTTACAACCTTTTCTCGTGCCGGCTATTTAAGAAGAGCAATGGATGCAGGCGTGAAGGGTTATTTACTAAAAGATTCGCCATCAGAGGCACTATTAGCGGCAATTAGAAAAATTGCGAATGGTGGAAAAATTATTGCGCCAGAATTAATGCAAGATGCATGGATGGAGCTTGATCCGTTAACAGAAAAGGAAAGAAAAGCACTTCGCTTGGCCAAGGACGGTGCTACAACAGAGCAAATAGCAGATAAACTTTGTTTGTCCTCCGGTACTATTCGAAATTATTTATCCTCTGCGTCGAGTAAATTAAACGCTAAAAATCGTATAGAGGCCGCTCGCATTGCTCATCAAAATGGTTGGTTGTAGAATTTCAATTGCTGAGCTAGTATTTAATTTCTTCTCCGCAACCACTATTTTGGTAGAGTCTGCACTCTACAAATCTCAAAAATCAGATCATTGATATTAACTGGCTTTGCTATATGTCCATCCATCCCCACCTTGGCTGTCTTGGTTCTATGTTCAGCTAGCGCATGTGCCGTCAAAGCAATAATGTAGGTAGTTGGTAGCATATTGTCTTTCACCATCACTGACAAAGGGAACATTGATAGTAATCCAAAAGACTAATAGATCTTCCCTTTTGGGCGTACAACCGATAGTTCTATACGAGAAGGCGTATCAAAACCATCAACCAATCCTTTTACAGATTCCGCCAAGGTTTTAATGACTGAATGCATGGATTTAATGTGCAATGTTTCCACTTCATCGGACACTTGATGATAGTACTGATCCTTATCAATCTGAGTACTACTAAAACTGTGTGCGGGCACACCGAGTTTGGCTAAGGTGGCGTTATCCGAGCGGTAAAACAAGCGTTGTTTAGAATAAGGACCTGCGAAAATTTCTTTTCCGATTTTCGCCAATCGCTTGTTGAGTAATTCGAACAAGTTTGACCGATCCGCACCTGTCATCCAAGTTTTTCCCGAGCCAAATTTTGATGGTTTTCCGATCATTTCAATGTTGATCATAGCGATGATTTTGTCGGGGCTTAATTGATTGGAAAAAAACTTAGAGCCGAATCCGCCAATCTCTTCGCCCGCAAAAGTGACAAATACCAAGCTCCTTGCATTATTGTTAATTTGCGCGAAATAACGAGCAAGGCTCAAAACAGCTGTTGTCCCGGAAGCATCATCATCGGCGCCATTGTAGATCCAGTCTTCCTTGTTTCCCTTTTCCTGATTATTTTCATGATCTAGGTCTTTCGCAGGTTGCAAAACGCCTAAATGATCATAGTGAGCTGAAAATAAAACGATTTCATTGGGCTTGCTATGGCCGGGAAGAACGCCAACGACATTAGTGAGAGTCTTCTTTTTGACATCAAATGTCGAATTCACTTCGAACGTCTCGATTTTTTCTTGATCGCTGAGAACCACTATTATCGCGCCCGGTTCTCCCAAAGTAACTTTGGTTAACCCTCGATGAAAAAACTGTCGATAGCGACTAAAAATAGCCTCATGATGATTGTTCATCAGGATAAAGTGCAAGCCTCCTTCTAGATTCAATTTAGAGATCAGCTGTCCGGGATTGTCCTTCGCCTTAAGTACGTGTGTTTTGATCTTGTTGCTACTGTTAGTATTGTTCGCATCATTCCAGTGGAGTGTATCTTGGTTACTAACCGCCATGATATTGTCGGAAATAATGGTCCTTCCATTTAGCGTCACTTGCAGGACTTTAGGCTTAAGCTGAAATACGGAAAAAGACTGTTTAAATCCTCTAATGTTTCCTATCGATTCAGAAGTCCCAGTTAAACCAAATTCTGAAAATCGGTTAGCAATATACTTGGCTGCTAGTTCAATTTCCTCAGAAAAATTACCTCGTCCTGCCATTTCATCGCTGGCAAGAAAATTTAAGTCTTTTTCGATTTGTGCGAGTGTAATATCTGCTTGTTCGCCAGCATTCACCGACATAGTGATAGCAAAAATCGTAATCAGGATTGAAAAATAAAAACCTAAAAATGACGAACGCTCTATACTATTCATGGTGCAGATCCAGTCTCTAGATTATTCAATAATCTGAGAATAACACAGCTCACTACTTTCTAAAACGAGTGAATCGTAACAATAAAACTAACGCGAACAATCCGCCTATGCTGCTACTTCCTCCTCCGCCCATACTTCCACTCGAAGAACTAGAAGAATAGCGACTCGAAAAATTTATTTTTATATCCTTGCGTTCTCTCGCTTTGTCCCTAAAGTCTTCCAGCTCCTTAGAGAGGTTTTCGGTCATGTTGCTAGATGCCTGGTAAAAACTATTTATTCGCATTTTTCTGTTACGTTTTTCGAATGCATAGGCGGAGTGTTTTCTAGCGATGGTATGTACGCCCGGCGCTCGAAATAGGAGTTTTCGGCTGCTCACGTCAAACACAGCGGTATCGACAAAGGTTTGAAACTCGGTCGATTCCCCTCGCACCAATGCCGCACCGACAATCGTCCAGTAAGCTAACGAACCGGCATTTTTTTCGTTTATTTCTACCTGATCGTATGAAACGAGTGCCATAATATCAACATTGTACATTTTGGAAACTTGCTCTATGGTTATAAATCCTTTTCTTTGTTTTAAGTAGATTTCCGGGATCACTTCGATATGAGAAATCGCCGGGTCGGCTCGAAACTTATCTGCAACAGTTTTGAGCAATTGTTGTTTTTCTACTTCGGTGAGGGTGAAATTATAAGCGTGTTTTGATTCTGGAATAAACGCGATACCGACTCTGAGTGGCACGTTTAAAACGGGCATTTTATCATTTTGATGCGATATTTTTTGACCGTTGGGATAAAGATAACTGACTAGATTGCTCGACACACCCCGGCTATATTTTTGTCCAGTACAACTTGTAATCATTAAAATAACTATCACTAAAACGATATTTCGCTGCTTCATATTATGTTCCTTCTCATTCAAAAATTGAAGTTGGAAAATTGAAGGAATAGTATTAGGCAGGTTAACCCATAAAACTAGTTAGATATTTATTGTTGCGGATAATTATTCCGACAGTAGCAGAGGATAATACTATTAAGAAACTGAGGAAATATACGGAACTTGTCGCTTAGTTTTAGGTCATCAAGAGAATCAGCTAGCATTTTTCCATAGTCGAGTATGCGGTAAATCATCATCTAGCCAGTAGGCATCATCTTTAGTGATGACCATTATTTCTTCGAACTTAACTCCGATGCCATCGACTGCAAAATGAGGTTCTACTGCCCACAATCCTTCAAAAGGTTTATGCTTTGAAGTGTATCGATGGTTCCAATTGGGCGAGTCATTAATCCAACCTTTTTTTGTCGCTAAGCTTTTCCAAAATAACCAGGCAACATGCTTGATACTCAGTTGCTTGAATTGGAAATACTTCCACAAGAATCCTGTAGCTTTGAAAATGCGATGACCCATCACTTCACCAATATGTTTTCTATGACAATTTTCTGCGCCGAACGATTTAATTCGCTCGTCCATTGCAAGTTCTATATCTTTGAATGTTTTCTGTTGTTTCACCATTTTTAAGATCTGCTCCCTAAAATACGGTAGTTCTCTGTGAAGTTTTGCTTGTTGAGAGTTTTCTCCAAAAGAGGTTGAGAGAGAAGTATCGACGATATAGCCATTATAAATCGGCGCTGCATCCAGGATAATCGCCATACCTTGTTCCAGTTTTTTATCAGTGGCGAGCGCTTCAAATTGTCCGAACTCACCGGGATAACCAGTACGTTCACCGAACAAAGCGACTGGAACATGAAAATAACTGTGTACACCCTGCTGATGAAATGCTTTTCGTATTAGCCTAGCCGTTTGTATTTCGGTCATCCCCACTTTTAGCTCGTTTTTGACCGTTTCAAGTGTTTTATAGGATGCCTGTTGATATTGCTCGAATTTTTCAAGCTCTTCCTTGGAAAACTGTTTGTATTTGATCGACATTACTTTTAACCGCCGCTTTATTATTGTTTATTTTACGCTATACCCAGAATCAATGAAAATGCAGGATACCGTGATATTTCTAAATCACGCCCAGTCGTCTTAGTTCCTTTAACTCACCAGGTTTGAAGTTTAGTCGAGCCTTCAAAACGGCATCGGTATCCTCGCCAAGAACTGGAGCTGCCTTATTATACTCAATGGCGGTTTCAGAAAATTTTACAGGATTTGCCACTTGGTTAATGCCACCCATAGTTGGATGTTCTACTGTAATTTTTGTCTGCCTTGCTTTAATTTGCGGATGTTCGAACACCTGTTTAATGTTATTGATTGGACCACAAGGAACTTGCACCTCAGATAATTTATCCATCCAAAAACGACAACTATTGGTCTGGAATTTTTCTTCCATTAATTCTATCAATAAATCATGATGGGCAATTCGGTGATTATTTGTATCGAAACGCTCATCATCTGCCAATTCTGCAATACCAAGTTGGACACAACAATCCTTAAATTGTCGGTCGTTTCCTACCGCCAAAATAATCAATCCATCAGCGCAATTTACAGGCTGATAGGGAACAATATTGGGATGAGTCGATCCCTGTCTAGTGGGAGTCTCGTCAGTTAACAAATAACTCATCCCCTGATTCGCTAACCAACCAACTTGAGTATCAAATAAGGCTAAATCTATATATTGTCCTCTACCACTTTTATTGCGGTGGATAACTGCAGCCAAAATAGCACTGACCGCGTACATACCGGTCATTAAATCGGATATAGCAACACCTGTCTTTTGAGGAACGCCGTTTTTCTCACCGGTGACGCTCATTAAACCTGCGGAGGCTTGGATCATCACATCGTAACCCGCGTGTTTTGCGTAGGGGCCCGTTTGTCCAAACCCTGTGATAGAGCAATAGATTAATTTTGGATTGAGTTTTCTTAAGCTTTGATAGTCAAGTTGATATTTTGCTAGATTCCCGACTTTAAAATTTTCTACAAAAATATCAGCTTTTTTTGCTAATTCCTGTAGTAATTTTTGTCCTTGGTGCGTTTTTATATCTATGGTAATCGAGTGTTTTCCGCGATTAGCTGATAAATAATAAGCCGTAATATCGCCCTGTTGATCTTTAGTCAACGCGCCATTTGATTGGTTGTTTGATCTACCATCCACCACCGCATTTTCATCAAGTGTTTGACCGGAATAGGTTTCGCCCCATTTTCTTGTATCATCACCACCGTTTGGATTTTCTATCTTCCACACTTCTGCACCATAGTCAGCTAAAACTTGAGTCGCCCATGGACCCGCTAGTACGCGTGATAGATCGAGTATTTTGAGTCCTGCTAGTGGTCCAGACATAACTAATGCTCTAGGGTAATTTAGTAAACTCTATCATACCTATTGAACTATCTTTACGAAACAGTTTTTCGAAACAACTAATGTTAATTGATCTTATTTGAGTTACACTTCGTTTGTTTTCATTCTGCCAAGATATTCTCTTGGAAAACCACTATCGGATTGGCGGTACCGTCAGGTCGCCAACCATAAAAAACCCTCAACCTAGAAGCGAAAAATTACTTTTGGACGATCTAATGCAAGGCGACGAACTACTATTTGCCCGTCAGCCTATTTTTGATGATGATAAGAACTTTTATGCCTTTGAGCTACTGTATCGAGATAAAGATCCCCGTCATGCGCTAATTAAAGATGCCGATAAAGCCACCTCTTCGCTCATTGATAACTATTGCAGCAGTATTACCCAGCAAGCTGAAAAATCTTGTGCAAAGGTTTTTATCAATCTAACCCGAAACCTTTTACTCTCTGATAGTTTCTATCCAATGGAACCAAATAATATTGTCATTGAAATTTTGGAAGACATCCTCGTTGATGAACAATTAGTTGAACGGATAATCAGCTTACGCACGGAGGGTTATCAATTTGCCTTGGACGATTATGAGTTTTCTAGTAAGTTTGATAGTCTGTTACCACTTATGGATTACATCAAAGTGGAACTCCTCCCTTTTTCTGCGGAAAATTTAACCAAAAGAATGGCGGAATTTGAGAGTTTACACTTAAGCCAATTAAAAAAACGCCCCACATTACTGGCTGAAAAGGTGGAGAGTCAAGCTAGCTACGACTTATGTAAGCGATTAGGTTTTGATTTATTTCAGGGCTATTTTTTGGAAAAACCTATGCCGATTTATGGTCGGAAGATATAAGAATAACTATGTATTTGTTTTAGAATCTTCAATCTCTCTTCAGTCCCTTCTATACACTTTTACACCTTCTGAAATACTCATCTCACCTTTCATTCAAACTTTTATTAGTTGTTCTTCGTCTAAGTTTAAGACATGACAATATATCCTAGAAAACCCCGGAGGAACTATGAACGTTAAGAAAATGATAACAATATCTACCACTGCTTTGATTCTGCTAAGCGGAATAGCGACAGCAGACATTTCCGATAAGATCGAAAAAAACTATGATTTCAATAAAGACGGAAAAATTAGCATTTCCAATATTAATGGCGACGTCACAATTGAAGCTTGTGATTGCACACAACTCAAACTCATAGCCCACATATCAGCGTCCGATCAAGAGACTCGAGATAGAATTAGCTTAAAAATCAAGGCAACACAATCTAGTTTTTCAGTGGAAACTAGATATGCGAAACGAGACAAAAAATGGTATCGCAAGGATCGCCATTCGGAGGTGGTATATCACTTGCGCGTCCCTAATGATGTGAACTTACGTGAAATAGAATTAGTTAATGGTGACTTGAATATTTCCGGCGTCACAGGAACACTTGAAGCGGAACTAGTCAATGGTAAATTAAAATCCGATGGATTGACCTCTGATACAAAAATCAGCGTTGTTAACGGTGATATAGAACTCAGCTTTAAAAATTTGAGCAATGCCAATAGCGTTGATCTTGAATCGGTTAACGGGAACATTATTGTTAGCCTACCCCGTAATGCCAGTGCCAAGATCTCCGCTGAAACCGTCAGCGGACGCATCAGCAATGAATTCGGTCTTAAAGTGAATAAAGGTCAGTGGGTCGGGGCGGACATGAGCGGAACCATTGGTGGTGGTAGAGTGAGTATTGATATGGAAAATGTAAACGGGAAAATTCAATTGAAGCGTCAGTAAGTTTTCGATTTCTTTTATTAACCCTCCCGATGTCTCGGGAGGATATTTCCTGTCCTGATCAAACAGCACCCTCCTCTGCGGCAATGACACACTGAATAGTTCCGTAATTAAATTCTTCCCCCAATAGTTCTCGAATGTTCTTTATTCTACCTTGCTCGTTTTCTGCAAAACTGGCTATCGCCTGACAAATCAACTGATAATCATCCGACTCAATTGACAATACATCTAACGGATCTAACATACCCGCCGCAATAGCTTGGGCAATATGACTATAAATAGTTCCCTCGGTGAGTTTTCGATGAGCTGCTACCGCTGAAATAGATTCAAACTTAGCGAACAACAACAACGTCTCGTTAACAGTATCACTAAATAACGAGTTAGCCTCTTGAGGAATAGGATGCTCTTTAATAACTTCGATAAATGCTTCACCATATTGCTTTAGTTTTTTCTCTCCAACACCACTGATAAATTGCATCTGATTTAACTCGGTTGGTCGTTTTTCTGTCATTTGAATTAATGTTGAATCGTGAAAAATAACAAAGGGCGGCAAGCCTTGTTCTTCGGCTAATTCTTTTCTTAATGATTTAAGCGCATCCATTAAGGGCTGGTGAATGCTCGAGATTTTTTCCTTGGCTGATTTCCTAGTTTTCTCTGACTTACTGAGTTTTCTGGCATTAAGCGATTGCTCGCCGCGTAGTAAAGGTCGACTTTTTTCAGTTAGCCTAACGCCACCAAATCTTTCATGATCAACATAGAGAAAACCTTGAGCAATAAGTTGCCTGAATAAACTGCGCCACTCAGCTATCGAATAATGCTCGCCAATGGCAAAAGTCGAAATTTGATCATGACGATTAGCTTCAATTCGTTGATCGGTTTTACCTTTTAAAATATCGATCACATAGCCCACCCCAAATCGTTGCCCGGTTCGATACACACATGAAAGCGCTTGTTGCGCAGCTTCGGTAGCATCCCAGGTTTCTGGTGGATGCAGGCAGTTATCACAATTACCGCAGGGCTTGGCTAGTTTCTCATCAAAATAATCGAGTAATAATTGACGTCGACAAGAGGTCGATTCGCATAGTCCCAACATAGAGTCCAGTTTCTGTTGAGATACCTGTTTATAAGCTTCTTGCGCATCACTTTGCTGCATCATTTGCCGTAAAGTAATAACATCCTGTAATCCATAAGCCATCCATGCAGTGGAAGCTTGCCCATCTCTGCCTGCTCTGCCTGTCTCTTGATAATATGCCTCAATACTTTTCGGCAAGCTTAAGTGTGCGACAAAGCGAACATCTGGCTTGTCTATTCCCATACCGAAGGCAATGGTCGCAACGATAATTACGTTTTCACCTCTTAAAAATTTCTTTTGGTTCTCTTGCCGAATAGCCTGGCTTAATCCGGCGTGATATGGCAGTGCGTTTCTCCCTTTTTTTTGTAACCACTCAGCAGTAGCTTCCACCTTCTTCCTAGACAGGCAATATATGATTCCGGCATCCTGTGGATACTCCGTTTCTAAAAAACGCCAAAGTTGCTCTCGGCTATTTTGCCCTTCCGATATTGCATAACGAATATTAGGACGATCAAAGCTATTGATGTACTGGGCAGCATTTTCGAGTTCCAGTTGTTGTATTATTTCGTATCGTGTTCTTTGATCGGCTGTGGCGGTAAGAGCGATTCGAGGAACATCGGGAAAATGCTGATGGAGAATAGAAAGCTTTTGATACTCGGGTCTAAAATCATGACCCCACTGAGATACACAGTGAGCCTCATCAATAGCGAACAGTGATATGGTCAGTTGCGCCAAGAGATCTAGAAATGATCGTGTCAGCAAACGCTCCGGCGCGACATAGAGTAAGTCTAACTCTCCAGCAAACAATTGCTGCTCTATTGAACGCACTTGGCTGGCGCTAAGACTAGAATTAATAAACGCAGCATCTACGCCCACCAACTTTAGCGCATCGACTTGATCTTGCATTAAAGCGATTAACGGCGAAACAATGATGCCGACACCAGGCCTTACCATCGCTGGGATCTGATAGCACAAAGATTTACCGCCACCGGTAGGCATCAGCGCTAAAACATCTTGTCCGTTGATCAGACTGTCAACAATATCAGCTTGATTTAGGCGAAAATCTGAATAGCCAAAGGTATTGGCGAGTATTTTTCTTGCTTCGTCCATGGGATGCTGTCGTTTTCAAATGGAAGTGTGATTATACTGATTTGCCACGTTCTGACTATAGGCAATCAGCCCATTGGTCTATGAGAAATCACTTAAGAGTTAGTCGGCGAGAATTGCCTAGCAAGGGCTTTGAACATTTTTTTGGGGTTAATTGGTTTCCCCAGATAGTCATTCATGCCAGCAGCCAGGCCTTTATTAACATCATCTTCAGTAATATTAGCCGATAGACCGATAATAGGAATATTCGCGAAATCATTGCCTTGCCTTATCTTTTGAGTCGTTGCATATCCGTCCATTTCAGGCATTTGAATATCCATAAGAATACAATCGAATTTGTTCTCTTTTATTTTATAGAGCGCTTCTTTCCCGCTCATTGCTGACTCTGAACTTAAGCCTTTATTAGTGAGTATTTTCTTGGCGATGGTTGAATTTAATTGATTATCATCGACGACCAAAATATTCTTTCCTTTCAACAATTCATCAATTTCGCTATCCCTATCTCGGAGCGTGTTTAACAGACCGTTTTGTTCAAACGTTTTTATTTTTTCAATCGATACATGTTTTTCATTTACAACTTCTAACATGCAAGTGAAATGGAACTGTGACCCTTCTCCTAATTTGCTTTCAACCCAAATATGTCCTTGCATTAATTGGCACAGTTTTTTACAAATGGATAAACCTAATCCAGTGCCACCATATTTTCTAGAAGTAGAAGCGTCCGCTTGACTATAAGTTTTGAACAGCTTCTCAGTTTGTGGAAGAGTCATGCCTATACCAGTGTCCGAAACGATAAAATGCATACAGAGCTTGTCTGCTTTCCTGTATTCTATAAACAATTCAACATTGATAGTGCCTTTTACGGTAAATTTTATCGCGTTGTTTAGTAAATTGAGCAGGATTTGCGAGAGACGTAATCTATCTCCCAAGATTGTGGCAGGGACCTTCTGATCGATTTTCGCACTAATAACCAGCTTCGATTTATCTGTCGATCCACTCGTATGATAAAGGCTTAGCTCTGCTTGTTTGGTGATGTCAGATACTAAACCATGAAGCGAGATAACTTGGTTTTCTAACTCTACCTTTCCCGCTTCAATCTTAGACCAGTCAAGTGTATCATTTATTAATGCAAGTAGAGTATTGGCTGAGAGATTAAGAACATCTAGATAACTTTTCTGTTCCTCATTAATCCCAGATTGTTCAATCAAATGAGCGGACCCTATAATAGCGTTCATAGGGGTTCTAATTTCATGACTGATATTTGCCAAAAACTGGTTCTTCCCCTGGTTGGCTTTTTCTGCTACGTTTTGAGCCTTTTCCGCAGTGATTTTAGCCTCTTCCAGTGACGATTCAGTCTCTCGCCTTCTGACTATTTCCTTTTGCATCCGTGCATTGGAACGCATCACAAAAGTGATAAAAAATACCAACACGAAGAATATTGGGATCCCCCATTGCATCATGGTGAGTACATCTGTGCCAACGTTAACTTGTACTGACAACCATCTATTAACTATCTCATTACGTTGTTTTTCAGATATCTCAGCCAACACTTTGTTAATTATAGGAATTAAAGGTTCTAGGCCTTTTCTAATTCCGAATGCGAGCTTGTCCTTATAGGGGGTGTGGAAAACTATCTCTAAATTGCGTCTATTGTTAATGTTAATGTTGTGCGAAATGACTGCAATATTATCCACGTAGCCATACACGTCACCGCTTTCAATTAGGTCAAGACCTGCATCTATATTTTCAACTAAAACTAATTGAATATCAGGAAAATCTCTGCGTAACCTGAGGGTGATATTATACTCTTCAATAACTGCCAGTTTTTTTCCCTCTAGAACGTCCATGTTCAGAACAATAGAGCTGTTTTTTTGAGCGACCACCACATTGGTAAATTCGATATAGGGTTCAGAAAAAGACAAGAATGATCTTCGCTCTTCGGATAGTCCGATCGCTGGCAATATATCTAGTTCATTTTTTTTGATTTTTTCTATAACATCGGACCAACTATTCCCAAATTCGGGAACCAAATCGATCGACAACATTTCAGTCACCAACTCGACATATTCAGATGATATCCCAGCGTATTTTCCATCAGAATCGACATATTCAAAAGGCTTCCAATATTCGTCAATTCCAAGAACTAACTGTTTATTCTTAGAGAGCCAATGCTGCTCCGCGGTTGTCAGAGTCGACAGCGATGAATGTGAAAGTGATTCAAAATAGGCTGGTTCACCCGGTAACCACTTGTGTTCGAGTTTTATGATAATATCAATAGGAAGATTTTTAATACCTTGGTTTATTAATGGAAGCAGGTATTGATTCCTTTTAGGGATCATCGCGTGAACAGTATTTGAAAAAATGGGAATGCTCGATCTAGACAGCGCTCCAGGAATACCCATTTTGGAAAGGTTCGCGTTCATGCCAGGATTTTCAAATACGATGGCATCGATTTTGCTGGTTAAGAGATGATTGATCATTTTCTCTGAATTAACATACTCAAATACCTGCATATCTGGGTAGTTTTGCCTTAAATAATCTCCTTGGAATGAACCAGCACCCACACCAATACGTTTTCCAGCGTAATCTGCTAGAGCTAGTCCTTCAGACTCTACATCTAACACAAACAAGCTTGTTTCAATTTTATCAATGGCGTGAGAAAAAACCGTCCATTCCTTCCTTGATTCACTAATAAAGAGACCCGCATGGAAATCCGCTTCGCCATTTTTCAGTTGGCGCATGTTTTCAACAAACCCAGAGGATATAAACTCGATTTCCCGTCCAGAGACTTTCGACCACTCTTTCCATATATCGACGTACAAACCTGCAGGTTTACCATTCGGTAAAACAAAGGTAAATGGAGGGTAGCTAGCGGTCATCGAAATTCGGAGTGGTTTTAATTCTTCCTGTTTGATAACTACAGCGCTAGGAAGCTCTTGAATTGTGTTATTGTCAGCCGAAATGGTTGCATGAACATTAAATAGGGCACAGACAAAAAAGCAACACAGCGAGCAGTAACGCATAATTGTGGAAGTCGGCCGTTTCTTCGTTTTTTGTTCTATCGGTTGATTGAAATGAAATATTTTCAACTAGTATTCTCTATATAAGGCACAAAATAGCCGTTCTAACTTATTTTCTTGCTTGTTAGTATCTCGACATACTAAGATTAGACTAAATACTGCTCCTTTGCTGTGATCCTAGATGATTCGATGGGATCGCCTATAAAATCGAATGTAAGGTTATGTACTCGTCAATAAAAACTATCAATCGTCCATCAGTAATGGCGTCCATACCGGAATTATGGGTTTCTATGCCATCTTTGATGTCCTTCGTACATTTAGCTGGACGGCGTTTTAGCACTTATCTATTAGTGGTCTTGATCAGTGCCTGTAATCAAACTGAAAATATTGCAAATCTCGATAAAACTGACATTCTAGCAACAAAAACACTAACAGATAGCCCTTATGGTCGCGATGCAGAATTTAGTTATCCAGACTTTTCTGGCGCATTTGTAGTCTCAACTCGAACAATTGTCATTAGCGATCCTTCAAGATTAGAAACATTTGAGCTTTCATCTAATCTCGCACGAATTACTGCGCATAGAAAAATTCAAGTCCGCTTTTACTATCCAAGTACAAAGTTCGTTTTGGAATCTTCCTTGAGTGAACAACAACTGCCAGTAATTGCCGCTCCGACTTGGAGTTATTTGATTGGGCACCATGAGTTACAAGGTAAGCGACTAAGGTTCGAGAACTATCGAAAAGCTCAGTGGAATATCAGTATTAGTAAAGCAATAGGAAAACAACAAGCAAGTTATCCAGTTTTAATTTTTTCGCATGGTTATGGCTATAGTGCTGAATCTTACTCGGCACTTTCTGCCGAGCTTGCCAGTAGGGGTTTTATTGTAGCGTCCATTAATCATACCTATGGCGCGAACCCGGTGAATTTTGGTTTGGACAGCTCTGATAGTAATAGCCTGGATTTAAATAATAAGGACTTAGATAATCAAGATTTGAATAATCTAATCTGGGCAAAACCGCTTATTGCCAACGAAATAGGCACATTTTTACCTATTTGGTCGGCTGACCAGATGTTAGTTATTGATCATCTTAGCTTTATGAACTCTGATAGCGATGATTCTTTTTTTCAAAAACTACAACTGGCTAACATCGGTTTACTGGGGCACTCGTACGGAGGAGCAGCCTCTTTTCATACCGCAGCACAAGATCCCCGAGTGAAAGCGGTAATGAATTTAGATGGCACTATATTCGATTTTGAAAACAAGATAATTACTCAACCTATCGCATTGGTTTTATCCGAAAAACATCAGCTCAGTTTTGATTTTGAGCACACGATCAACCATGCTTTTCTCATAAGGCTTAAGAACTTTAAACATGCTAGCTTTAGTGATCATCCTCTTTGGTGGGAATGGGATCATGACGATCTCGATCTAGGATTTGGGACGGTTGACGCGCACCGAGCCGTAGAATTAACCACCAACTTAGTCGATCAATTCTTTTCGCATTATTTACTCAACAAACAAAGCGCTATATTTGAATCAAATACAATTGACAATATGGACATGCTTTTGTTGAAGAAATAAAGTTTGTATAAAATATATACTGGTAGACAAAAACTAGAATCCTAAACATTGAAATTCGCTCACCAATATTTCAAATACTTAGCCACACCAGCACCAATGATTGAAAGCGTAACAAACCACACTAAGAAATTAGGTCCTTTCACTTGTTTTTTACTCATATTCTTGTGTTGCTGTTCCATCTCGTCAGTCCATTTGATTTCCCGCATCGGTTTCATATAGTGGATCCGCTCAATCAGTGGGTCGTTGGTGGAAGACTCCTTATGCTGCAATATTTGGCAGATAGCTTTCGCCCTCTCCATACTGGTACGAGGTTTTCTTCTGCCAAATGATTTTGTAATGTCTGAGAGACTCGTTGATTCAAAACCGAGCGCCTTCCAAGGGATATCTTTTTGAGTTGAATACCATTTACAACTCTTAAGGACTGGAAATAAGGTCACTAGGTGCTTTCTTTCTATGTCGGCATGATTATGGCTAACAACATAATTTGCTCGAAGAAACATTTGTAGTATTTCTTCTTTGTCCATCGGTTTTTCTAAGGCTGATCCGCTCGATAAATTGAACTTGTGGCTAAGTTTGTTTGGGATCGGTTTATTAGTCTGCCTATTGCCTTGATAGGTTTTAATAATACTGAAGGGATTTTCCTTACTCTCAGTGTATTCCAATAAAACTAGGGAGAGCTCTACAATCTCATCGTCGGGCTTTTGTCCCGTATAAACAGCGCAAACAGACAAAACGGTGATTGTTAGCCCTTCTATTGCGGTTTGGGTATTTTTATTTTGATGAATTACTTCTTTGTTTGACCCTAATTCTACAGTCTCTTGTTCTGACTCCAAGGTAGTCAAAGACAAACCACTATCTTCAATATTTTTATTCAGAGGTGCTTGTTCAAGTATATGGCGCTTTTCAGAAATGACATCTATTCTTTCAAAAATATCGGTGAGTTCTTTTGCATCAGCAAACTTGGATTCAGTATAACGTGCAAGTATTTCCTCTTCTTTTTTGAACTCCTTTTGAAAATGGTATAAATTGGCTAGTTTAATATAGTTGCCAGAATGCAGTACACCATCATTCTCGAACGCGGTCAGCTCTTCATCGTCAATCAACGTGAGAAATTTTTGCTCAACAATATTCGTTAAATTAGGTGTTGTGTTAACTGCCATGATTTGTATACTTCATTAAGTTCATTACAAATTTGTTCAGACTTAATCTTTCAGTCCACTAGTCAATAGACAGATATTGCCGCAATGGGCGCTATTTGTCCAATATGGTGCCAAGTATTAGGGCTGATATATCAAGACTTACCATTAATGAGGATTCAGTATATGCAGGTATTTTCTCTAGAAGGTCATCCCTTTATTAATCTACACAATCTGTTGAAGGTTGAGGGAATGTGCGAAAGTGGTGCTGCGGCCAAGCAGGTAATTGCCGCAGGCCAAGTCAATGTAGATGGCAAAGTGGAGCTGCGAAAACGATGCAAGATTTTGAGCGGCCAAGTGATTGAATTTGCGGGTCAGTCTATAAAAGTTGAACAGATAGCAGATCCTGGCATCGGTTAAAACGCATCTTCGGACAACCTCATAATACTTTTTGGATCTGCCATCATAGTTCGAGACAAAGAATGGATCCTCGGAAAAATTCGTTCATAATAAAACTCTGCTGTTCGCACTTTAGCCCGGTAAAATTCAATATTGTCAGGCTTTTCTGAAATTCGCTCATTAGCAGTTTGAGCCATTTTCGCCCACATATACGCCATAGTAATATAGCCAGAATACATCAGATAATCCACCGAGGCGGATCCCACAATGTCTCTATTTTTCCGCGCTTTTAACGCAAGCCTTAAGGAGTATTGTTGCCAGTTGACCGCCGCTTTGCTTAATGGCCAAATAAATTTATTCATTCGACGCTTATGAACGTTATCTGAGATCATACTGTTATCTTTACAAAAGGAGAGTATTTCTAAGCTGAAAGCCTTCAAACCTTTTCCTCTTTGCAACAGTATTTTACGACCAAGAAGATCAAGCGCTTGTATGCCGGTTGTTCCTTCATAAAGAGTCGCGATACGAGCGTCTCTCACAATTTGTTCTAAACCCCATTCTTTTATGTATCCATGACCGCCAAATACTTGCAAACCGAGATTGGCAGACTCTAATCCCAACTCAGTTAAAAATGCTTTTAAGATCGGAGTAATAAATCCCAATTCATCTTCCAACTCTTGGTATTCTTTATCATCTTTTGCCTGATCTAATTTGTCCACAATTTTGGCAGCGTAAAAGATCATGGCTCGACCTCCTTCACTAATCGCCTTTTGAGTCAGTAGCATACGCCTGACATCCGGATGGACAATTAATGGGTCAGCAACACCGTCCGGGTTTTTTGTGCCGGTCAAAGACCGCATAGATAGCCGCTCTTTGGCATAGGGTAAAGAAGCTTGATAGGCAAGTTCCGCTGCAGTTACACCCTGCATCGCAGTACCAACACGCGCAGTGTTCATAAAGGTAAACATGTACTCCAAACCCTTATTGGGCTCTCCGATGAGATAACCTTTAGAGCCATCGAAATTCAATACTGCCGTGGAAGATGCTTTGATCCCCATTTTTTCTTCAATTGAGCCACAAACCACATTATTTGATTCGCCTAGGCTAGAATCTGCATTAACTTGAACTTTGGGTACGATAAATAGTGAGATCCCCCTGGTTCCGCTTGGTGCATCTGGCAATTTAGCCAGCACAATATGGATGATATTTTCGGTTAAATCATGTTCACCTGCCGAAATGAAAATCTTGCTACCGGTGATCGCGTAACTTCCATCATCCGATGGGATTGCTTTGGTTCGAATCTGTCCGAGATCGGTTCCGCAATGTGCCTCGGTCAAGCACATAGTGCCGGTCCACTCACCACTGGTTAACTTAGGCAGATATTGTTTTTTTTGTTGGTCATTGGCATGCGCTAACAAAGTATTCATTGCCCCTACGCTAAGACCGGGATACATAGCCCATGGCCAATTAGCGGTACAGATCATTTCAGTTTTTATCAGACCAACAGATGGCGGCATACCTTGACCACCATATTCTTGTGGCTGTGATAGCCCTTGCCAGCCGCCCTCAGTATAAGTTTTATAAGCTTCTTTAAAACCTTTGGGAGTAGTCACTTCACCCTCTTTAAAATGACAGCCTTCTTTATCGCCGCTTTGATACAATGGCGCTAGTTCAGTCTCACAAAACTTAGCGCATTCGCTAGTAATCATATCGATAAGATCAGGTGTAGCCTCTGCATATGCGGGATATTGTTGATAATGACTACAAAAATCAAATACTTCCTGGGTTACAAATTTGATGTCTTCAATTGGGGCTTTGTAGCTGGTCATAGCTCACCTAATGGGTTTGTCTTAAGAGTAGAGGTTTAACTGCACGTGTATGTTTGACACTGTTCATCGTAAGTTTGGCAGTTTTTAACCAAAAACTCAACTGGTCATACCTGTAAACAAGCGTTTGAATTAGTTTATTTGCGGATATTAGCGCTATTTTGTAGGAATGAAAAGACTTATCCCCTAATATGGTCGCCACTCGTCCGCCCCAATGCTAAAGGTTACCAATTAAATAATATTTTATGTCTCAAAATACGGCAATATTGTTATGTAATTTAGGTTCTCCCGATGACTGTTCCGAAAAAGCCGTTAGGCGCTATCTCGATCAGTTTCTTATGGATCCTAGCGTTATCCAATTACCCTGGATCATCAGGCGTTTAATTGTCAGTCTATTGGTTCTGCCGAAACGGCCGAAAGCTTCAGCCTCTGCTTATAAAAAAATATGGTCTGAGGATGGCTCACCGTTAATAGCGCTGTCTCGACAACTGGTAAAATCACTCGAAAAAGAAGTCGATAATCCGGTTTTTTTAGCTATGCGATATGGAAATCCTAGTATTGAGATTCAAATATTAGAGATCGCTAGAGATCCAGCAATCAAACAAATCTATTTTATCCCTTTGTATCCGCATTTTGCAGATAGCACAGTCGCCACCTCTATTCTCGAAGCAAAGCGAGTAATAAAGATAAATCAGCTAAAAATAGGCTTAACTGTTCATCCGGTCTTCTACAAGGATCCACAATATATTAGCGCTCTAGTCGAAAATTGCGCCCCTTACATTTTTGAGCGTGCATCGAAAGGAGAGAGTCTACAACAAGACAATATGCCACACGTTCTATTTAGCTATCATGGACTCCCAGAATCTCATCTTAAAAAAGCCGATCCCACCAAAGCTCATTGCCTAACTGCAACCGGCCTTGAAAATAAAAGTTGCTGTCAAATTGATTCAATCGCCCATCAGACTTGCTACCAGCACCAAGTATTAGAAACAACTCGACTTTTTGTTAAAGCTACCGGACTGTCCAAGGAGCATTACACAATCAGCTTTCAGTCTCGGTTAGGGCGCGCTAAATGGTTAGAGCCGAGTACAGAAAATACACTTGTAGAATTAGCGAATAGAGGTGTTAAAGATGTGGTGGTGATTTGCCCCGCTTTTGTTACCGATTGTTTGGAAACTCTAGAAGAAATTGCTATTCAAGGCAAGGCGACTTTTGAGAACGCTGGTGGGAGATCTTTAAGATTGATCCCTTGCTTAAATGATCATCCAGATTGGGTGAAAGTTGTCGCAGGCTGGTGTAGATCTAACTCTGCCGAAGAACATAAATCAAAAGACTGGAAACAAGACTGAATATGGTTTATATTTGGTTTGAATTCATTACACGAATCACCCAATGTCCTACTCAGAAAATATAAAGCCTATTAGCTACCTCAAAGCCAATGCTGCAAAGATTGCTTGTGAACTCAAAGAAGATGGAAAACCCTACACTATCACCCAAAATGGTGAAGCCGCAATGGTTGTTCAGTCGGTAAGAGAGTACGAGCAAACACAGGAGTCTCTAGCCATGCTAAAAATGATAAATCAGGGCGCTAGGGATTTCGAAAACAATGAGTACTTAGGGAGCGACCAGGCAATTCAACGAATTAAAGATAGGCTTGGAATATAACTTGGCGAATTCAGATTTCTACCAAGTCAGAGTTTCTAAATCCGCCAACTACGATTTACAAAATATCGCCGATTATTATTTATTAACTGCTAACAACAATGTTGTCCTTGAACTAATAAAACGTATAGAAAAAGCCTTTAAGTCTCTAACTGAATTTCCAGACAGGGGCAGCGAAATACCTGAAATGGTCTACATAGGCATACTTCAGTATAAACAATTGTTGGCAGATCCATTTAGGATCATCTATCGTATAAAAGCTAAACAGGCTGAAGTATTCATGGTACTTCATCAGAAACAGAGTATTAAAAAAGCACTTTCCCAAAGAAATCTTTACCAATAATTTAGCATCTGGTTGCTCATTAAATTATGTCAAAATACAAAAATAAAACATCCACAGAAACAAAAGAAGAAGCAAACAAAATTGCTAAATCCACACAGCGTCCTGGTCAGTCAAAAGACCAAACCAAACTGATAGCACAAGGCATTCGAAAAGGAATAGAGCAATATAAAAAGCGGTACAAGTCCAAGGCTAGAGAATTGGATAAAAAACTCAAGTCGACAAAAATTTCTGATTCTGAAATAAATGCTACGTCAGATAAAAAAATGCAACGTACTCAAAATATATCGAAATCTAGTCCCTCAATTAAATACCTACCTTGGTTCTTGCTTGTCTTATCTTGGGTTGGATTTTTGATTTGGACTCAACAATGACCGATTTGAATTTCGGTTAGATGTCACTCATCCGGTATTGGGAAAGCTCTTTAAGCAGATTGGTGTTTTTGTGCCACGAGCCACGAGTTAAA
>Ga0256847_1000438_pt1 | contig 26810 bp, 1 predicted proteins | sample TeddybearmetaG_FD_189099 | JGI IMG/M metagenome (GOLD analysis project Ga0256847, IMG submission 189099) | Hydrothermal vent microbial communities from East Pacific Rise, Pacific Ocean - Teddybear | ecosystem: Environmental > Aquatic > Marine > Hydrothermal vents | place: Pacific Ocean: East... | reverse complement strand
GACGACATTGGTATGGTTGGTGTTACAACTTTCTCAGCAGTAGATCAAACGACACCACGAGGTTCGTTTTATTCTTATGGTTCACCTGATAAAGTCAACGGAGCAAGTTTAAATGTACCTTCTGCACCTGGAGAAATGGTGATAGACGTGGTAAGTGTAAGAAAAGAAACACCTACAGCAGGAGCTAATCAAACCCAAAGATGGACTCAATCTGGTGGAGATGGTCGTGGGAAAGGAAGTACTGAAGCAGGAGCATCAACAGTTACTATGTCATGGACATGGGATGATGAAAGAGCTAGTATGGCGGCCATTGCTATTAAACCGGCATCCAATGGCAATGCAAGTTCCACTACTTTTACCCAATCTACACCAATGTGCAGCAATTTGGATATTCCGAATGGCAGCACGATTAATGCAAGTCTTCATCTGATTACATCCGGAGCTTCAGTTACAGGAAGTTCTGACATTTCGGGAATATTGAGGTATGGAACAACCACAATCGCCAATTTAGCCAATGGCGGATATACAGGAGGTACAAATGGTGTATTGACATTATCAGGAACCCTTGCCAATGCAATAACAGTACCAGCAGGACAGGTCATAGAATTTGAAGTGACCAGCAGTGAACCGCTGGTAAAGTTTGCTATTCAATACGACAGTCAAACCAAGCCATCAAAATTTGAGCTTACGACAACCACCTATATAGACATCACTTCATATGCGGTGTACGATGCACCCTATCCCGGAGGTATTATTATCACAGGTGGTACACCAGGTGATATTGTTTATCCTCGTGCGGTAGTAACAGACCTTTTTGGCTTCAGTGACATTACGGGCTTGGATATTGATATTTCCGGTAGTCCTGTAGCGGCCACTTCGGTTGCTACATCAGGGTGTACCCGGACCTATGAATATGCCTGGAACACAACTGGCCTGACTGGTTCATATTCGATACCCGCAACTGCCAAAGAAGGTTATGAAAATACGGTGACTGATGTACAGGCGCTCAGTTTTTCCTTTTGTTCTCCTGTAATAGGTATACCTATTTTTGCATCTGGTGCTACCTCAACTCGTTGCCAGGCAGCAGCTAATGTAACTTATTCAGCTACCTCAACGGATGAAACAGGATTAACCTATAGTTTAGATGCAACAAGTTTAGCAGCAGGAAACACAATCAATACTTCTATAGGTGAAGTAACATATGATGCTGGATATACTGGTACGTCAATTATTACTGCTACAGCTCTTGGTTGTGGCGGTCCCTTGTCTTCAACACACACGGTAACAACAAATGGAGCGAATACAACTCCCGTATTTGTACTCGGAACTACCTCCACCCGATGTCAGGGTGTTGAAACAATAACATATACAGCAACTTCCAATTTTACATTCGGAATTACATATACATTGGATGCTGTGAGCCTTACAGGAGGAAACACAATTAATTCTTCTAACGGAGCCGTAACATATGCATTCGGTTGGTTTGGTGCTTCTGTAATTACGGCCACTTCTGCAGGTTGTGATGGGCCATTATCTGCAACCCACACAGTCACAATCAACGAGACGATTGGCACTCCTGTATTCGATTCAGGATCTACTTCCACCCGATGTCAGGGAGCTGCAAATATAACTTATACGGCTACGTCTACAAATTCAACTGGAATGAGTTATAGCTTGGATGCAACTAGCATTTCAGGGGGTAATACAATAAATACGGCTACTGGTCAAGTAACTTATAATGCAAGTTGGAATGGTACTTCAACAATAACAGTAACTGCAACCGGATGTGATGGTCCCACAACAGCTACGCACACGGTTACCATTACACCTTATGTAGGTAGTCCAATATTTACTTCTGGTGCTACATCGCAACGCTGTAAAACTGCTGGTACAGAATCATATGCTGCTTCTGCTACCAATAACACTGGAATTACTTATAGCCTGGATGCAACAAGCCTCGCCTCCGGAAACACTATAAATACTTCCACAGGTGAAGTTAACTATGTATCAGGATGGGCAGGTACTTCAACTATTACTGCTAGCGCGGCCGGATGCAGTGGACCTGTAAATGAAACACATACAGCTATAACAGTTGCTATTGATGCTATTGATGATTCAGCATACGGTAGTCAGGGGAGTCCAACACCTTTAAATTTACTGGCAAATGATTTGTGTGATATTAATTCATCATCCCTGTCCATCGTTATTGAACCAGCTAATGGAAATGTACAAATTGGCATGGGAGGAGAAATATTGTACCTGCCAAATGGAAATTTTGACGGGGTAGAAACATTTACCTATCAAATTTGCAGTTATGGACCAACAGTAGTTTGTGATATTGCAACCGTAACTATTACCATGCAGACACTAAATGGAGACCCTTGTGCGGAAGCTACCGATAACAAGACATATTATCTGCCATTTCCTGAAGATACTGACGTATTGCGTGAGGCTCTATGGAGTGCTGCCAGTGTGAGTTATGTATCTGGAAGTGTTCGAAGTATCATAAGTATAAAATTCCCTTATCCGGGAACGACACTTGCATATGATCATTGGGAAGACGGGTATGAGGATGATATTTACTTTCCTGACCAGTCGACCACTGTGATATGGGGCGATGGTGATTTGACCAATGGAGTTGCTCCTGGTCACCCAACCGATATTATTCCGGCGGGTGGTTATATATTTACAGACAACACGTTTCCCTACAACCCAAGAAATCCATCCAATATTTACTATGATGGAAAAGATAAGATGTATAGTTCGGCCGATATTGCCGTTTCGAAAATTGCCGGTGATGCAGGTACAGGTGGAGGAAGTACGACATTTGATGTTCAGAATGTCAAAACCAATGTATATGATATATCCCGTTTTGGACAGCTTTTTGTTATTCCTTTTGGTGAAGACATGACATTAGGAGGCACGGGTGCTTTTGAATACACAGGCGTTTTTATCAGGGCTGCAACCGATGGTACAGTAGTAAATTTCGATTATGATGGAGACAATATGGTCGACCTTACTCAGACACTTAATGAAGGAGATGTATGGTTCTATGACGGTACCGCATCAACACCTGGTGTGGCCTCAGATATAAATAATGCCAACGACATTAAAGCAGGTGCAACCATAACTTCTAATTTTCCAGTTGGAGTAGATATGATTTTTGGAGGAATTGATTCATATGGAACTCGTAATCTTGCTCTTTTACCTGGTGATTTTTATGGTGCTACCTATTATACTCCAGTTTATAGAACATTTGCTGGTTTAGATGGAGGAACGATACCTTCCGAAGTGCCGGTTTATGTATTTTTAACCAATAGTTTAGCTACCCCCATGACGGTTAGATGGACAGATAAAGATGGAATTACGGGAGATATTCTTGTACCCGCTAATGGCAGTAATTATTTTGATGTGCCATTAAAAGTTTCAGGGTATAAATTCGAAAGTTTAGAAGGTCAGGCATTTACAGCAGTTTCTGTTATTGATGCTGATCTTTCCGGCTCTACTTATGATTGGTCTTTTAACCTGATATCAACGACTCGATTAACAACTTTTACAAGTATTGCCTGGGCACCGGGTTCTAATGGACTTACAGGAAATTACGCTCCTGTTTGGGTCACCCCAACCGCAAACACCACGTTATATGTGAAGTATGACGGAGATTTGACAAGTACGCCCAACACTCCACTCAATGCCTGTAATCTACCCTATGATGCAGCTTTTAGTATGAATTCACTGGAAGCAATCCAACTTTTCGATTCGGATAACGACCAAACCGGTTTAGCGATATATACCTGTGATGATGTAACATTTGCAGCAGTATGGGGGGAAGATCCCAATGCTGGTGGCCCAACTCCAGTCGGTACTCCCGCTCAGGATGTGGGCTATGTTTTGGAGCCTCGATGTTTGAAGCAACTTATTTTTGCCAATGATGATCTTAAGCCTACATTAATTAATACTCCGGTAACTATTGATGTAGATGTAAACGATTTTGGATTTTTATGTTTGGTTGATCCCACTTCAGTAAGTACATTTGGGTTATTGCAACCATCCAATGGATCGGTTGTAGAAAACGGTGATGGAACGGTTACCTATACACCAAATCCAGGATTTACAGGAGTTGATAAATTTGAATACAGTATTTGTTCCAGTGATTATCCTGATTTATGTGATATAGCCACTGTTCGGGTACCCGTCACCTGTTCAATCACAACCACTGACGAAAATGATATCAATGGAACTGTCTTTATCGATGCTAACATTGATGCTGAATATAGCATTGGAGAATCTGGACAAAGTGGTGTAACTGTTATTTTATATGAAGACAATAATGAAGATGGTCTGATAGATGGAGGAGATACTCAAATTGAAACAGATGTTACGGATGGAATCGGGAATTATTCGTTTTCAGTGACAATACCTGTATCAAATACTTCTGTTAACTATGAAGATATTAGTGGAGGTATTTCAATAAGCGGCGGAACACCCTGTTCAAGTCCAATAATACGCACCATAACGGTTACTGAAAATATGACACTAACCGATGTCAATTTTGGTTTCAATGCTAATCATACTTATCGAGGAGACATCAGGGTCACGCTTACATCACCAGAAGGTACTAGTGTAATGCTAATAAATGGTGGTACAAACGATTCTAATGATAATTACGACATAAATCTCGATGATGCCTCTGGAAGTTCTTTAAATGATGGAAATTCTGATAATACTGCATCTCCCTATTATGACCGTACTGTATCACCAAACAATTCTTTAAGTGCATTTATCGGTGAAAATGCAACAGGAAACTGGACTATTACAATATGTGATACTTATACTTCCTCGGACAATGGAACCTATTACCGAAGTCGGATATCATTAATAGGAGATGTTGCAAGTAATGGGTCTTATGTCCTGGCAATCGACCCGGCTACTCTTCCAACGAATTTTTCATTAACAACTGATAATATCGGAACAGCACAATTTTACGAATCGAATATAAGTGATTGTGAAAATGATTTTGGGATAGTAAACTTATGTATTCATTATTTAGGATTGGATACAGATGGAGATGGTTTTAATGATATTTGCGATCTGGATGATGATAATGATGGGATATTGGATACGAATGAATGCAGTGAACCTATACCGTGTGATACAGATATGGATGGTACACCCGATCATCTTGACCTGGACAGCGATAATGATGGTTGTACCGATGCGGATGAAGCCTATGCAGATCTATCTGCCGATAATGATGATGGAGGAATTTATGGACCAGGCATACCAACATTAGCGAATGGATTGGTAGACGCGAATGGTTTGGTTATCTCAGCTGGTGTAATCGGAAGTGTATATAATACAATACCAGCAACAACAGCGGGTGGACAAAATACTTTCCAGGAGGCTGTAGTCTTAGGCATTAGCTCTGATCCAGTCAATTTAACTGAATGTGTTGGATCTACAGCAACATTTACAGCTGTAGCAACAGCTTCTATTTTAGTTACCAATCCAGTAACAACAGCTAGTACAGCTGTAATCTACCAATGGCAATTAAATGGTACAGATATAGTTGGAGCAACGGGAACCGCTGCTTCAGGTAGTGTCATAAGTTATACAACTCCAACATTGACAATAGGAGATAATGGAAATGTATACAACGTGATAATTACGAATGAAGCTACTATTTGTGGATTAGAATCATCAGCAATATTGACGGTCTATGAGCTTCCCGTATGCAGTGCGAGTAACATCGGACCTATTTGTTCAGGAGATGGTTTGACCTTAAATGAAACGGGTACAGAAGCAGTAAGTTGGTCATGGAGCAGCAATGGAAGTGCGACATTTGATGATATTAGCATACAGAGTCCAATAGCAAGTGGAACGGTGAATGGAGAGATATTTACAGTTCAGATAACCGATATCAATGGATGTCAAAGTACGTGTCAGACCACAGCTGTAGTTAGAGCATTGCCAGTATGTAGTGCGAGTAACAATGGTCCTATATGTACAGGAGAAGATTTGATTTTAAATGAAACAGGTACAGAAGCGGTAAGTTGGTCATGGAGTAGTAACGGAAATGCATTATTTGATAATGGTTCATTGCAAAGTCCAGTAGCAAGTTTCGTAAGTAATGGAGAAATATTTACAGTTCAGATAGCCGATATAAATGGATGTATAAGTACATGTCAGACAACAGCGGTGGTTAATGCTTTGCCAGTATGTAGTGCGAGTAATAATGGACCTATATGTTCAGGAGGAGATTTGATTTTAAATGAAACAGGAACAGAAGCGGTAAGTTGGTTATGGAGCAGTAATGGAAGTGCGACATTTGATGATAATAGCTTACAGAATCCAGTATCAAGTGGGGCAGTGAATGGAGAGGTATTTACAGTTCAAACAACAGATATAAATGGATGTATAAATATATGTCAGACAACGGCAGTAGTTAATACTTTGCAATTATGTAATGCAAGTAACAGCGGCCCCATATGTTCAGGAGAAGATTTGACCTTAAATGAAATAGGTGCAGGAACCATAAGTTGGTTATGGAGTAGCGATGGAAGTGCAATATTTGATGATAATACCTTGCAGAGTCCGGTAGCGAGTGGAGCGGTGAATGGAGAGATATTCACTGTTCTTACAACTGATATAAATGGATGTATAAGCACATGTCAGATGACAGTAGAAGTATATGACAATCCTACAGTTACTATAACTGGAGCCAATTCAATTTGCGTAGGAGAAGTTACCCAACTGACGACTACTGGTTCAGGAGGATTTTGGTCAAGCAGCGATATTGATATTGCAATAATTTCTACATCAGGAATAGCAGTAGGAATAGCAGCTGGTACAGCTTCATTTACTTATACCAATTCAGATGGATGTGAATCTTCTGCTTCAGGAACCTTAACTGTGGACCCACCTGTACTTGCAGATATAAATATTAGTGGATCTTTGTGCCTTGAGGAGGACTCACAATTAAGCGCTATTGCCACTGGCGGAACAGCGGGTTTCAGTTATTCATGGACGGGACCAAATGGATTCACCGGAAGTAGTCAAACTGTCAGTATATCTGATGATGGTAATTATTATCTAACTATTACGGATAGCAAAGGATGTACTTCAGATGCTTCAATTTTTATTTACGAACAGTACGATCCTTTCATTTTTTCATTGAATTCTGAAGTATGTGAAGGAGAAGACGTTACACTTTCTGTAAGCGGCGGAACTGGGGTAACTTACCAGTGGAATTCTAATGCAAATAATGCCATTACTTCAAGTGTTACGGTTGTACCTGGCATACCTTCTACAACTTATACAGTAATAGTAACTAATAGTATTGGATGTACCGCCGCTGCAACAACTATAATTGATGTGCTGGTAAGACCAACCGCAACAGTGACAGGACCAAATGATATATGCGTTGGGGCAACCACTCAGTTATCACCGGCTATTGGTGGAACCTGGACCAGTAGCGACTATTCGGTGGCTAGCATAAGCAACTCTGGGGTGGTAACAGGAATAGGTGGTGGATCTGCTGTTTTTACTTTCAAAGATGATGTTACAGAATGTTATTCAGATCCTTCAGCCAATGTGACAATCAATGACAATATAGCACCAACAATATCTGGTGAGGATCATATATGCATGGGAGAAAACCCAATATTGACAGCATCAGTTCCGGGAGGAATATGGTCTAGCAGTAACGCTACTATAGCCATGATCCATTCCACAACTGGTGAAGTAACTCCAATAACTCAAGGAAGTGTAACAATTACATATATTCCACCTTCAACAGATTGCTATAATAACACCACTTACAATATAAATATCTATGCCGATCCAACACTTTCTATTAATGGTCCTTCAACGATTTGCGAAGGATCAATAACATATGTGAATTCATCAGTTAGTGGCACTTGGACAAGTAGTGACGAAAGTGTAGCAACGGTATCGATTATAGGTGAAGTTACTGGAGTAGGAGGCGGAACAGCGACATTCTCTTTTATTTCTACAGTAGGATGTACTGCTGATTTAGGTACACCAATAACGGTAATTGCAACGCCTAATACACTACTAACAGGTCCTGGCGAAATATGTATCAATGATACGACAACCTTGAGTCCAACTTCTGGAGGAGTATGGATTAGTAGTAATAACTTTGTCGCTACTGTAAGCAATAGTGGCGTAGTCACTGGAATATCAGCAGGTAGTGCGTCATTTACTTTTATAGAATCTAATTATGGCTGTGCGTCTGTAAATAATGTTACTGTGTTAGTAAATGCACCTCCAAATATTACTGCCCCTTCGACAAATTCATTGTGTATCGGAGAGACAGCAAATATTACTCCTACAACTGGAGGAATTTGGACAAGCTCGGATCCATCAATAGCTGATATTTCAAATGATGGAACCATCACTGCTTTGACCGATGGGACCGTAACATTTACTTTTACAAATGATTTGACGGGATGTACATCTTTGGAATCAACACCAGTAACTGTACAACCAACAACAACAATAAATTTTTCAGGACCTATCTCGATTTGTCAGAGTGAAACTACATCTATTCTTCCTAGTATCGGAGGATTTTGGTCTACTACTGATGTATCAACTGCAACAATAACCAATCAAGGAATAATAACTGGTGTATCGCCTGGAACCGTTAGATTTATTTTTACGAATGGCAATTCCGGATGTGTTTCAGATTCTAGTGGCATCTTGACCGTCGAACAACCAACAACAGTAGAAGTGACTGGACCTGGTAATATTTGTGTAGGAGATACGTCACTATTGACTCCAGATACAGGAGGCACCTGGTCAAGTAGCAATACAGGAATCGCAACCGTTACCAATGAAGGAATAATAACAGGTGTATTACCAGGAACAGTAACATTTATTTTTGAAATTGCAACTGGATGTAGTTCAGAACCTATAGAAGAAGTTGTAATTGTATCTAGCCCGGGGGTAACCTATTTAGGGGAATCATCAATTTGTATTGGTGAAATTACTTCGTTGAGCCCTTCTTCAGGGGGAACTTGGGAAAGTAGCAATCCTGAAATAGCCACCATATCTAATAGCGGTATTGTTACGGCGGTTGCTGTTGGTACTGCGTCAATGACATTTACCAATACAACTAGTGGATGTACGGCTGTTACCAATCTGGATCTGATTGTGAACCCTCCACCTTCTATTAATATAGTTGGAGATTCAGAAATATGCATAGGAGAGAATACAAATCTACAAACCACATTCGGGGGCACCTGGATGAGTAGCGATAATAGTGTTGCAAGTATAACCTCAAACGGTACGGTCACAGGATTAACTGCTGGAACAGTTACTTTTACCTTTGTCGAAACATTGACGGGATGTAGTTCAGAAGACTCAGCTCCGATAAATGTATTGCCGAAACCCGATGCTTCAATAAATGGTACGAATACTATTTGTACAGGAACTACAACTACCTTGTCACCAAGTACTGGAGGCACCTGGTCAAGTGATAATGAATCAGTAGCTACTGTGACCAACGATGGTATAGTGACTGGCGTAAGTCAAGGAGTAGCAAAATTTACTTTTACGAATTCTGGAGGATGTGAATCTAACCAAACGGCACCTATAATAGTCTTTGACAGTCCTAGTACAGCGATTGATGGACCTAATTCTATCTGTATAAATGAGACAGTGCAAATGTTGCCTTCATCAGGAGGGACATGGTCAAGTGCTAATCCTACAATTGCGAGTATAGATAATTCAGGATTGGTAACTGCTTTGATGGCAGGTTCTAGTACATTCACTTTTACTGACTCTAATCAAGGGTGTGTGTCTGACCCATCTGATCCTATAACAGTAGAAGAAAGTCCGGTTATTAGTTTAGTTGGACCATCTGAAATCTGCATAGGAAGTACAACCAATATGACTCCTGCAACTGGAGGAAATTGGACAAGTTTAAATCCACTCATTGCATCCATCCAAAACAATGGAGAAATAGTAGGAATGGATTCAGGAGAGGCGAAGTTTTTATTTACGAATTTGACTACAGGATGTGTTTCCGATACTTCATCAGGAATTACTGTGTTGGCTGGTCCGACTATTTCATTCACAGGACCTATAGAGTTGTGTGTGGGAGATACTACATTTATTTCTCCATCAAGTGGAGGTACATGGGAAAGTGACACTCCTTCAGTAGCTACTGTTTCCAATACAGGAATGATATTAGGAGTGGGGCAGGGTATCGCCAAGTTCCGTTTTACGAATGACGCAGATGGTTGTATTTCAGAATATAGTTCTCCAATAACCGTAAATAGTTTAGGTTTTGTGTATGCCTTAGATGATAATATTTGTATTGGGGCGACTACGACATTATACCCAAATGCAGGTGGATTATGGATGAGTTTGAATCCTGAAATAGCTAGTGTTAGTACTTTAGGTCTTGTGACTGGCGTTTCGTCAGGTACTGCATATTTTGTTTTCACAGATTCTATCACAGGATGTAGTTCGGATGGAACTTTAGATGTAGAGGTAGAAAGTGGAACGCCAATAGTTATTGTCGGTGATTCAGAAGTTTGCATAGGATATACTACGACTTTGAGTCCATCAATCGGTGGGGTTTGGGTGAGTAATAATGAAGATATAGCAACAGTCACAAATGCCGGTGTAGTCACAGGAAGAGCACCTGGGAAAGTGACTTTTACCTTTACAGAGTCAAACTCAGGATGTATAATAGTAAGTACATCAGATTCTATAGCCATCGAAAGTTGTAAGAATCATGACTTCAATGTTTCCATTATTAATGAGGAATTTTTTGGGAATTTAAGTACAAATGACGATTTTCCTACTACAGCAACTTATAGTAGTTCGCCTCAACTTATTTCAAAGCCAAATGCAAGTATTGTCACCTTTGATATCAACCCTGATGGAAGTTATTCATTTGAGGGAAATAAAGCTGGAAACTATAGATATAATATTCCCGTATGCATAGATCCAAATTATTCTGGATGCCCGACAACAATGGTAGAAATCACACTGGTAGAAAATCAATATTCGACTGGAAATCCAGTTACAAATTTAGATATAGCCACAGTTTTCGGAATTGAAGATGCTAATAAATCTTCTTCAATTGGTGGTGCTTTTGAAATAAATTCTATACAAAATGATGTATGTATTTACACACTTGGTTGTGATATGGACTGGAATTCAGCGTGGATAGAAAATAATGCTTCTAATGGGTTTGCCGAAATTGTACCCAATGGAGTGATCGAATATACTCCTGATGCAGGATTCATCGGATTTGATACCATCCATTATGGTATGTGTGCTAATGGATATTCCAAATGCAATACCACCATGCAAGTAATAACAGTAAATCATACTACGGCAGTAAATAGTATAGTGGCATCCGATGATTTTACATTTACCTTGAGAGGAAGCTATATTTCAGGAAATGTTTTAATAAATGATTCTGATGCAGAAGGAGATTCTATTTCAGTAGACCCACAGGGTTCATTGATGAGTCCAGTAGTTGTTGCATCTGGTGAATATTATATTGATGCATTAGGAAACTTCAATTTTACACCTAATGATGCGTTTAGTGGACATACGGAAATTATATACCAAATATGTGATAATAATGCAGATCAAGCTTGCATGCAAGCCACACTTCACCTTTTGGTATTCGATGATATCTCAGTTAAATTAAGAGTTTATCTTCAAGGAGCATTAATGCAAAATGAAGGCGGAACATCAGCTACTGGTCTACCTTTGATGAGAGATGATTTGAGAGTAAGCCCGTTTACTGGATTGAATTATCTTCCATTGATAGATCCATATACTTTTGCTGTTGACCCGTGGGCTGGAACACATACTAAATTTAATAAATTAGGACCTGGATTATTGCTTGAAAATCAAGAGATTACTGATTCTATCGGAGTCTTTGGAGTCAGTGGTGACAATGCGATTGTAGATTGGGTACATGTCGAGTTACGTTCAAAAGTAGACATGAGTATTCCTATAGCTACAAGGTCCGGATTACTCCAAAGAGATGGTGATGTAGTAGATTTAGACGGAGTCTCAGACCTTAGATTTAATGCTGTTAATGTAGATAGTTTTTATGTTGTAGTCAAACATAGATCTCATTTAGGGGTCATGTCCCAAAAGGTCGCATATTCAGAGACAGTAGACTTTACTTCTCCTTCGAGTCCAGTTCATAATTTTGGAGTACAAGGTTTTAGTGACTTCACAGGACTTTCTCAAAATCATAATGTGAAGACAGGATATTGTGCACTTTGGGCAGGAGATTTTGACTCCAACGGAAAGATAAAATTTACAAATCCCGGCGATGACCAAAACGTTTTATTTGTAGATGTTTTATTTACTTCTCCTAATTTTCTTATTAATTATGATCAAGCCTTTGGTTATATGACAGGAGACTTCAATATGAACAGTAAAACAAAATTTACGAATCCAAGTGATGACATAAATCTTCTATTTAGCCAATTACTCTTATATCCTCTAAACAGTTCATTTCTATCGAATTATAATTCATTGATTGAGCAGATTCCAGATTAGAAATAATGTAGCTAAGCATAAATTTTAAGCCTTCTATAATCTTGATAGGAAGCTTTTTCAAAAAAGCAAAGGAATTACAATCACTATAAAAATCAAATGTGTAATCGATATTAACATAGAAGTGATTTAAAAACGTTTTGTTAAATCTGAAATTATCTACATTGATTATCAGAGAATTACGAATGTCGAATTTTGGAATTCCGAATAGTAATAAATTTTACTCCCGATTCCTCGAAATCATTGACTAGCAAAGATTGACAAGATCCTTAACATTTAGTTTTTAATTCTACTTTGAGACATTTCAAAAATTGAAGAAATTGAAAATAGGCATGAGGTTTATGGTTTAAGGTTTGCAAGGCTAGATGTAGACATTTAATTTGTTTTGTCAACATCTAGCCTTGAACCATAAACCTCGTAACCTTAAACCCTTTCTTTTATTACAATCTCTTCAATAGTAGAAATGTGTAACCTGAAAATATCTAATGTCTCAAAGTAGAATTAAATCACTTCATATATTATTTCTACTTTGAGACATTTCAAAAATTGAAGAAATTGAAAATAGGCATGAGGTTTATGGTTTAAGGATTGCAAGGTTAGATGTTGACATTTAATTTGTTTTGTCAACATCTAGCCTTGAACCCTAAACCTCGTAACCCTAAACCCATTCTTTTATTACAATCTCTTCAATAGTAGAAATGTGTAACTTGAAAATATCTAATCTCTCAAAGTAGAATTAATAACAACTTGTGTTTCCATTTATGATTTTTTTGGTTCATTGCAGCTAAGGAATGATACATTAATAAAGTTCGCTTTTATACGTAGGTATTTTATTTTTCAACAAGGCAAAAAACATAGACAATGCAGGGCATTGGCGAGGCTTTTTAACGCCGTAGAAAGATAAAATAACAAGTAGAAAATGTTACTTTATTATTGAATCATTCCTAAGAAAATCAACAGTATATTCTGCTATTTCTCCAAATCAAATTAATCGAAAGAATTCCCCGAGGCTCTGCCTCGGGTGTTGGAAAACAAATAGGCAGCAAAGCCAAGGCAGCTATTGTGGGCTGAGGGAGCAGCCATGAGTGCTGCATTAGAGCTGCCTAGACTTTTTGATTTACTTTTTTGGCAATGCAAAAAGTAAAATCCAGCTGATAAGCGAATAATAAATTGAAATACTGATTTTGGTAAATCACCAAATTATGTTTGGAAGATAAAGTATTTACTGTCTAGAGAAAAAGCTATTTTAGGCCTGTTGAGGGGAGGTGATACCTCTAGGCTCTGCCTCGGGGTAGTTCATTTAAAAAAAAATTGGAGCCTTATTTATGTAAAAATTGACAAACATTATACAATTTGTACAATAAATTGAATACCAAATTACAGTTTGAAAAGTAAACAAAAGAATAGGGCTAAGAACACCTAGTTTAAAGTTATTAAACTTAAGATCACAGGTGGTAATATCATTCCTAATTCTTATTTAATGTGTTACGCTCAGTTTAATTTACTATAAGTTAATATTTCGATTCCCATATCCGATGTATTAATAAAAGTAAAAACTTAGCAAATATCTATTCCCAAGATATTAATGCTTAAGATAATATTGGATGGATGAGATGCGAAAATTATTCGTATTGGCTGTAGTCTAAGTTCTATTTAGACTGGCTTCAAATGAAAGTAAAATTTTTAATTGATACCTTGCATAAATTATCATTTTTTCGCAGGGTCATTCAATTTAATTTAATCTTCTTATTCTTAATAACTCATGCCTTTGAAATCAATGCGCAGTGTTCAGGTAATATATATGATTCAGGTGGAAGTGGTGGAAACTATAGTAATAATGAAAACATTACCACTGTTTTGGATGCGACTGCGGGTAAACAGATGCAAATATCCTTTAATTCATTCAATGTAGAAAGTGGTTACGATTATCTCTATATTTATGATGGACCAACGACTAGTTCTCCATTATTAGCAACTTACTCAGGCACATCAATACCTGCGGACATAACTTCTTCTGGACAATTTTTAACCATTCGTTTTACTTCCGATAATACAGTCACCAGGCCTGGATATTCAATAGCACTATCATGTATAGACCCTCCTCCCGTACCTGATTGTTTGGTTGTAGCTCAAGAGGGTAATGGTACATTGTATTCCTGGATATCCTCTCCGGCTGGGAATACGCCAATAGGAACGTTGAATGCTACTGAAATAGAAACTATGTGTTTGAGTTTTGATGGTCAAACAATTTATGCAGCCGATGCAGGAATTTTTGGTACAATAAGTAATGTAACAGGAGCATTTACTGTTATAGCAACAATTGGAAACGCAGATGGAGCCTTGGGTAATATTGATTTAGATGATGTGGATGGAATGGCTATAATTCCTTCCAATGGTTATATTATGGCTACTCATAGAAGAAGTAGTGATAATGATTTATTGTTTGTTATCAATCCAATTACTGGAACAGTCGAAAAGAATTATTTTGGTTCAGGGGTAGACTATAGAGAAATTGTGGGGGCATTACAAGATATGGATGATATCGCCTTTCACCCAACTACGAATGAGCTGTACGGAGTTTCTACAGTTTCAAACAGTACAACATTTGATCGAATCGTTTTAATAGACCAATATTTAGGTACGGTATCTACAATTTCAAATTTGCCAACTTGTGATATTGAAGGATTGACTTTTAATAATGCAGGTGTCTTATATGGTTCTTCAGGTTTTGAAGAATGTGCGCCTTATACTGATAACACCATTTATGAGATAGATTATTCTAATATTAATGGATCTGTTACAGCTATCACCACATTACCACAAGAAGATACTGAATCTATTGTATGTTTTGTTTCAGCTATAGAACCATGTAATGAGGTAGTGACCGCGGGAATCATAGGTTCATATCAGGCTATTTGTGCAGGAGATGATGTAGCTGCCTTTACAAATGTGGAAAGTGCGACTCAAAGCGCAGGTGGAACGATTGATTATAAGTGGTATTATAGCACTTCATCTTGTATTTCACCATTAAATAATGATCCTGATTGGATAGAAATTTCGGGTGCCACAAGTGCAACCTATGATCATGGGACTCTATTTGAAAAAACATGTTTTGTTAGAGAAGCCAAAACGCAAGGATGTGTTATAGCCTTTAAATATTCTAATGTTATTACTATTGATGTAAATCAATGTGCATGTCCGTCTCCAACTACCTTAACTTATTCCATTTCATCAAGTAATGATGATGCAGAAGAAGGAGAAGACGGTACAATTAATTTGACAAGTACCGATATTGAGTTGATTTATGATGCTGGAAATCAAACTGTGGGATTGAGATTCAATGGGGTAAATGTACCTGGAGATGCAAACATACAATCAGCAAAAATTGTATTTAAAGCTGATGAAAGTGATACTGCCCCAACCACAATAATTATTCAAGGTGAATTGACTGGTAATTCTCTAGCTTTTAATTCAACAGATGGGAATATAACTTCAAGGAATCGAACCGCAACTTCAACTGTTTGGTCTGATGTAGAAGAATGGACTTCTCCAAATATATATTCTTCAGTATTTATCACTGATATAATTGATGAAATAATTCAACAAGGAACCTGGAATCCTGGGAATAGTATGTCCTTTATAATTTCAGGAAGTGGAAAGAGAGTTGCAGAAGCCTTTGATAAATCTTCATCTACACCGGCTCAGCTGATAATAGAATATTGTGATCAAGAAATCTGCGATAATGGCATTGACGATGATGGTGATGGTGATATAGACTGTGAGGATAATGATTGTAACGAAGAAAGTTTATGCACACCTTCTGGAAGTGGTCAAATTTGTTTTACGGGATCAAATGGCATTAGTGCTACAGCCAATTATTATATTATTGCAGGAGATACCACAAATGAAGATAGAGTAAAAATAAGAGTTACATATTCAAAGAATTTTGTAGACAACACTTATGGATCAAATGCTATTGGATGGCCGGGTAACACAAATTTTGCAAACTTAGAAGAATCTGATAGAATGCAAATAGCTTTGTATGATAGCAATAATGTGAAAAAAGTTGAATTATCAATGGATTATGTTTCTGTGGACAATTCTGCTCCTTCAGGATATAGTTCTGGCGGTGTTTCTACAGGAGAAGGATATATGATTCTTGGTAACTCCTCAGACATATTTAATACAATCACTTCAATTGATGTCAATTTTAATGATTTTGGATATGTTCTTACTACAAATTCTCCTTCAACCGATGCATTTTACATTCCTGATCCAGCTTATCCAAATTGGATTTACGAGGCGTGGTATGAATTTGAAGTTAATTTATCAGCTTTCGGAGCTAGTGGTTTTGGAAGTGTAGAAATTCCAGAAATTCATGCCAGTCCAAGTAAAACTGGAAACAACACTGAAGCTGTTTCTGAAGGACCGTGTTGCCAGCTTAATTATGAAATAACTGGAGACAACTCAATTTGTGAATCAGATTCAACAATTTTAATTCCAACTTTAATAGAATCAATTCAGACAGCTATTATACCCATTTCTGAAGATGCTTACCTATCTCAGTCAAATCCTACAAAAAATTATAGTTCTTGTAAAGAAATTATTATTAGTTCAGTTGTAGGAGATGTCGATAGAGGTATGTTAAAAATAGATTTTTCAAGTATCCCTGCTGGAGTAACTTTAAATAATGCAACTTTAGTCTTGACAAAAAATGGTGGTGATAATATTCCTATGGATATTGGAGTTCATGAAATAACTACGGACTGGTTTTTGAGCTCAAATGCTTCTTGTGGAGGAGGAACAAGCAAAGCACCGAATTGGAATGAATCTTCGAATGGAAGTAATTGGACCACAAATGGTGGAGATTATTTAAGTGTTCCTACATCTACTACAACGATTTCAGGAAATGCAGAATACAATTGGGATGTTTCTTCAATAGTTCAATCTTGGTGTGATGGAAGTTCCAATAATTATGGTCTTTTGTTAAAAGCTGTAAATGAAAACACTGGATCAATTAAAGAATTTGCCTCAATAGATGATAATAATGAAAGTATTAGTGCAAAATTATTACTTGAGTATAAAACAATACCAAACCCAGAAGATATTACTTATAATTGGAGTAATGGACAAACTAGTGATTCAATCACTGTCAATCCGGCTACTACTACTTCTTATTACGTTACAATATCAGAAGTAGGAGGTTGTATTCGCGGGGATAGCTTGACAGTGACTGTTTTTGATGTCGAAGACCCAGTTATTACCGGATCTGACTCTATTTGTATAGGCGATTCAACAACCCTTACACCAAATACTGGAGGAACATGGGTAAGTTCAAATAATGCTATTGCAACTATCACGAATGCTGGTATTGTAACAGGTATATCTTCAGGTAGCGCTATATTTACATTTACGAATAATACAACACTTTGTGTATCTCCTGCTTCCGCTTTCGTTTCAGTAGAAGCCAAGACTATAGTATCTATCACAGGTCCAACATCAATTTGCGAGGGATTCACCTCCCAATTGTCACCAACTACTGGCGGTGTATGGTCAAGTAATGATCCGGGAATCGCGACTGTAACAAATGGAGGAGTAGTTACTGGAATTAGTCCTGGAAGTACAACATTTGTGTTTACAAATAGTACAACACTTTGTGCTTCTGATGCCACTCTACCCATCATAATAATTGGAATACCCACAGTCTCTATTACAGGGTCTGATTCAATCTGCGAAGGCGAAACAACTACCCTTTCTCCAATATCCGGAGGAACATGGAATAGTTCAAATACTGCTATAGCAACAATTACAAATGGAGGTATTGTAACAGGCATTTCTCCCGGTATTGTTACTTTTACATTTACTGATGCTACCACACTGTGTTCATCTTCAGCTTCGAATGCAATAACCATTAAGGCAAAGTCTTTAGTATCTGTCACAGGCCCTTCTTCAATTTGTGAAGGATTTACCTCACAATTGTCGCCTACAACTGGTGGATTATGGGCAAGCAATAATACAGGTGTAGCTACCGTAGCCAATGATGGAACTGTAACTGGTGTAAGTGTTGGAAGCACAACTTTTGTATTTACAAGTACTTCAACAGGATGTGCCTCCGATGCTACACAACCTATTACAGTAAATGAAATACCAACTGTCTCTATAACTGGGTCTGATTCAATTTGCGAAGGTGAGACAACAAACTTATCTCCAAGTACAGGAGGAACATGGGTTAGTTCAAATACTGCAATTGCTACAGTCTCAAATTCAGGAGTAGTGATAGGCGTTTCTGCTGGTACTGCCACATTTACTTTTACGAATTCTACGACACTTTGTGAATCATTGCCAACTACCGATATTACCATAATAGCAAAAACAACTGTAGCTGTTACTGGCCCAATATCTATTTGCGAAGGATTCACCTCACAATTATCACCTACAACAGGTGGAACATGGAATAGCAACGATGTAGGGGTAGCCACAGTAACCAATGATGGTACAGTAACTGGTGTTAGTGTGGGTAGTACAACTTTTGTATTTACAAATACTGCTTCAGGTTGTGCCTCAGATGCGACACAACCCATAACAGTAAGTGAAATACCTACCGTGTCTATCACTGGTACTTCTAATATTTGTATAGGATTTACAACTACAGTTTCTCCTACGTCAGGAGGAACCTGGTCAAGCAGCAATACTGCTGTAGCTACTATAACAAATGGAGGAATCATCACTGGTATAAGTGATGGAACAGCAACATTTACATTTACTTCTACTCAAGGATGTATATCTTCTACAACAGAGACTATCACAGTTGACCCTAATGGGAATATTACAATTTCTGGAGATCCAGTTTTATGCGAAGGAGAAACAACTACACTAACTACATCTGTAGGTGGTGGATCATGGGCATCGGATAATCTTGCCATAGCCACTATAAATTCCAGTGGTTTGGTGACAGCCATATCTGCAGGTTTAGTAACATTAACATATAATCATAATTCGGGAGCTTGTTTGATTAATCCAACATTCGGAATTACCATAAATGAATTACCAACAGTAACAATTTCTGGATCAAATACAGTGTGTGTAGGAGAAATTACACAACTTACGACTAATGATTCTGGAGGTTTTTGGACTGGCAGTGACTCTAATATTGCTATTGTATCTTCAGAAGGTATAGTTGCAGGAATCTCAGCGGGGACAGTAACATTTACTTATACGAATAGTAATGGTTGTGAATCTTCTGCTTCAGGCACTATAACCGTGGACCCAGCAGTAGTGGCAGTGATCGATTTTAATGGATCTCTGTGCCTTGAAGAAGATTCACAACTAAGTGCGATCGCAACTGATGGTACCCCTGGATACTCATATACATGGACGGGACCAAATGGATTTACAGGAAATACACAGACGGTTGATATTTCAGACGACGGGAATTATGATGTTACCATAACTGATAGTAAGGGATGTAGTTCTAATACTTCAGCCTTAGTATATGAACAATATGATCCATTTATTTTTGCATTGAATTCTGAAGTTTGTGACGGAGAAGATATTACCCTTACTGTAAGTGGAGCTAATGGCGGAACCTTCCAATGGGATTCGAATGCAAATAATGCAACTACGGCAAGTGTTACAGTTACACCTGCCTTACCTTTAACTTCTTATACGGTTACCATAACTAATGGTATTGGTTGCACTACTTCATCGACAGCAATAATTGATGTGTTGGACAGACCAACTGTTGCATTGACAGGACTAAATGATATTTGTGTAGGGGCAACCACTCAATTATCACCTTCAAGTGGCGGTACCTGGACAAGCAGTAATTATTCGGTCGCCAACGTGAACAACTTAGGGGTGGTAACTGGAATTGGTGGTGGGTCAGCTATTTTTACTTTCAAAGATGAGGTCACAGAATGCTATTCTGATCCTACAGACAATGTGACAATAAATGATAATACAACACCAACAATCTCGGGTGAGGATCATATTTGTATGGGAGAAAATCCTACCTTGACTGCTTCAGTTACAGGTGGTACATGGTCCAGCAATAATGCTGCAATTGCAACAATTCATTCAAGCACTGGAGAGGTCACTCCTGTATCTCAAGGAAGTGTTGTAATCACATATATCCCTCCTTCATCAGCTTGTTATAATAATCCCACGTATACTATTAATACATATGCTGATCCTACTCTTTCCATTAATGGGCCTTCATTTATATGTGAAGGATCAATAACTTATGTTAATTCATCTGTCAGTGGAACCTGGACAAGCAGTGATACAAGTGTAGCAACTGTTTCTATTATAGGTGAAGTTATAGGGATAGGGGCTGGAACAGCAACATTCTCATTTGTTTCTACAGTAGGATGTACTGCTGATTTAGCTACACCAATAACGATAATTGCAACACCGATTACAGCCCTCACAGGTCCGAGTGAAATATGTATCAATGAAACCTCAACTATTAGTCCGACTTCAGGAGGATCTTGGTTCAGTAGCAATGCCAATGTTGCTACTGTAAACAATAGTGGCGTAGTCACAGGAATATCCAATGGTATTGCATCATTTATATTTATAGAATCTAATTATGGCTGCGTATCTGTAAATAATATATCCGTATCCGTTAAAACAACTCCCAATATTACTGCCCCGTCGACAAATTCATTGTGTATCGGAGAGACAGCAAATATTACTCCTGCAACTGGAGGAATTTGGACAAGCTCGGATCCATCAATAGCTGATATTTCAAATAATGGAACCATCACTGCTTTGACCGATGGGATCGTAACATTTACTTTTACAAGTGATTTGACGGGATGTACATCTTTGGAATCAACACCAGTAATTGTACAGCCAACACCTACGACAAATTTTTTAGGACCTACCTCGATTTGTCAGAATGAAACTACATCTATCCTTACTGGTGTTGCAGGATATTGGTCTACTTCTGATGTATCAATTGCAACAATAACCAATCAAGGAACAATAACAGGTGTATCACCAGGGACAGTAACATTTATTTTTACAAATGGCAATTCTGGATGTGTTTCAGATACAAGTGGCATCTTGACTGTCGAACAGCCAACCACAGTAGACGTGACAGGACCTGGCAATATTTGTGTAGGAGATACGTCACTTTTGACTTCAAATACAGGAGGTACCTGGACAAGTAGCAATACAGGAATAGCAACCGTTACCACTGACGGAGTAATAACAGGTGTATCACCAGGGACCGTAACATTTATTTTTGAAATTGCGACTGGATGTAGTTCAGAACCAATAGAAGAAGTAGTAACTGTAGCTAGCCCGAGTGTAAACTATATAGGGCCATCATCAATTTGTATTGGTGAAATTACTTCGTTGAGCCCTTCTTCAGGGGGAACTTGGGAAAGTAGCAATCCTGAAATAGCCACCATTTCGAATAGTGGTATCGTTACTGCGGTTGCTGCAGGTATTTCGTCATTGACATTTACAGATACAACAACAGGATGTTCAGCTTCTACCAATGCAGATTTAATTGTGAACCCTCCACCTTCTATTAATATTACTGGAGATGCAGAAATATGCATTGGAGAGAATACAAATCTACAACCCACATTCGGAGGCACCTGGATGAGTAGCGATAATAGTGTTGCAAGTATAACCTCAAACGGTACGGTCACAGGATTAACTGCTGGAACAGTTACTTTTACCTTTGTCGAATTATCGACGGGATGTAGTTCAGAAGATTCAGTTCCTATAACTGTATTGCCAAAACCCGATGTTTCAATAATTGGTGCGAATACTATTTGTGCAGGAACTACAACAACACTGTCTCCAGGTACTGGAGGAACATGGTCAAGTAATAATGAAGCAGTAGCTACTGTTACCAACAATGGTATTGTGACAGGCGTAAGTCAAGGAGTAGCAAAATTTACTTTTACGAATTTTGAAGGATGTGAATCTAACCAAACGGCACCTGTTATAGTCTTTGACAGTCCGACTACAGCGATTGATGGTACTGGTTCTATCTGTATAAATGAGACAGTGCAAATGCTGCCTTCATCAGGAGGGACATGGTCAAGCGCTGATCCTGGAATTGCAAGTATAGATAATTCCGGATTGGTATCTGCTTTGATGGCAGGTTCTACCACTTTCACTTTTACAGACTCTAGTCTAGGATGTGTATCTGACCCTTCTGATCTTCTAACGGTAGAAGAAAGTCCAGCTATTGGTTTAACAGGGCCTTCTGAAATCTGCATAGGAAGCTCAACTAATATGATACCTGCAACTGGTGGAAATTGGACAAGCTTAAATCCACTCACTGCATCCATCCAAAACAATGGCGAAATAGTAGGAATAACTCCAGGAGAGGCGAAATTTATTTTCATGAATTTGGCTACGGGATGTGTATCCGATACCTCATCAGGAATTACCGTGTTGGCTAGTCCAATTATTTCATTCGTAGGACCTACAGAAATCTGTTTGGGAGATACGACCTATATTTCTCCTTCAAGTGGCGGCACATGGGAAAGTAATAATCCTTCTGTAGCTACAATTTCTAATGCAGGAATGATAGTTGGAGTAGGGCAGGGTATTGCTAATTTCAAATTCACAAATGACGTGAATGGATGTATTTCCGAAAATAGTTCACCTTTAATTGTGAATAGCTTTGGTCCTGAATATGCCGAAGATGATAATATTTGCATTGGGGCGACTACGACATTATACCCAAATGCAGGTGGATTATGGATGAGTTTGAATCCTGAAATTGCCAATGTTACTACATCAGGTCTTGTTACTGGCGTTTCGTCAGGTTTCGCCTATTTCGTTTTCACAGATTCTATCACTGGATGCAGTTCGGATGGAACTTTAGATGTAGAGGTAGAAAGTGGAACGCCAATAGTTATTGTCGGTGATTCAGAAGTTTGCATAGGATATACTACGATTTTGAGTCCATCAATTGGTGGAGTCTGGACAAGTAATAATGAAGATATAGCAACAGTCACAAATGCTGGTGTAGTCACAGGAAGAGCACCTGGAAAAGTGACTTTTACCTTTACAGAGTCAAGCTCAGGATGTATAATAGTTAGTACATCAGATTCTATAGCCATCGAAAGTTGTAAGAATCATGACTTCAATGTTTCTATTATTAATGAGGAAATTTTTGGGAATTTAAGTACGAATGACAATTTTCCTATTGCAGCAACTTATAGTAGTTCTCCTCAACTTATTTCAAAACCAAATGCTAGTATTGTAACCTTTAATATTAACCCTGATGGAAGTTATTCATTTGAGGGAAATAAAGCTGGAAACTATAGATACAATATTCCTATTTGTTTGGATCCTTATTATTCTGGATGCCCGACTACAATGGTAGAAATCACACTGGTAGAAAATCAATATTCGACAGGAAACCCAGTTACAAATTTAGATATAGCCACAGTTTTCGGAATTGAAGATGCTAATAAGTCTTCTTCAATTGGTGGTGCTTTTGAAATAAATTCTATACAGAATGATGTATGTATTTATACACTTGGCTGTGATATGGATTGGAGTTCAGCCTGGATAGATGATAATGCTTCTAATGGGTTTGCCGAAATTGTACCCAATGGAGTGATCGAATATACTCCTGATGCAGGATTCATCGGATTTGATACCATCCATTATGGTATGTGTGCTAATGGATATTCCAAATGCAATACCACCATGCAAGTAATAACAGTAAATCATACTACGGCAGTAAATAGTATAGTGGCATCCGATGATTTTACATTTACCTTGAGAGGAAGCTATATTTCAGGAAATGTTTTAATAAATGATTCTGATGCAGAAGGAGATTCTATTTCAGTAGACCCACAGGGTTCATTGATGAATCCAGTAGTTGTTGCATCTGGTGAATATTATATTGATGCCTTAGGAAATTTCAATTTTACACCTAATGATGCGTTTAGTGGACATACGGAAATTATATACCAAATATGTGATAATAATGCAAATCAAGCTTGCATGCAAGCCACACTTCACCTTTTGGTATTCGACGATATTTCAGTCAAATTAAGAGTTTATCTTCAGGGTGCATTGATGCAAAACGGAGGGGCTACTTCTGCAACAGGTCTCCCTTTGATGAGAGATGACTTGAGGGTAAGCCCGTTTACCGGACTAAATTATCTTCCATTGATAGATCCGTATACTTTTGCTGTTGATCCATGGGCTGGAACACACAATAAATTTAATAAAATTGGACCAGGATTATTGCTTGAAAATCAAGAGATTGAAGATTCTATCGGTGTCTTTGGAGTTAGCGGAGACAATGCGATTGTAGATTGGGTACATGTAGAGTTGCGTTCAAAAGAAGACATGAGTATTCCTATAGCTACGAGGTCAGGATTACTCCAAAGAGATGGTGATGTAGTAGATTTAGACGGAGTCTCAGACCTTAGATTCAATGCTGTTAATGTAGATAGTTTTTATGTTGTAGTCAAACACAGGTCACATTTGGGTGCCATGTCCCAAAAGATTGCATATTCAGAGACAGTTGACTTTACTTCTCCTTCGTGTCCTGTTTTTAATTTTGGAATACAAGGTTTTAATGACTTCACAGGACTTTCACAAAATAATAATGTGAAGTCTGGATATTCGGCATTGTGGGCAGGAGATTTTGACTCCAACGGAAAGATAAAATTTACAAATCCCGGCGATGACCAAAACGTTTTATTCTTAGATGTCTTATTTACTTCACCTGATTTTCTCATCAATTATGACCAAGCCTTTGGTTATATGACAGGAGACTTCAATATGAACAGTAAAACAAAATTTACGAATCCAAGTGATGACATAAATCTTCTATTTAGCCAAATTCTCTTATATCCTCTAAATAGCTCGTTTTTGTCGAATTATAATTCGCTGATTGAACAAGTCCCTGATGAGGAGTGAGTGATCTTTTTTGTACAAAAAAAGTGATAATGAAATTATCAAATGAGGGAACGCGAAAGCGGCGGGCAAGCCAAGCCTAGCCGGTGAGACGAAAGTTAGATTGAAAGAAAATTTATCAAATTTTGAAAGTAGAAACGACATATTGAAATGACCCTTTCAGGTTAAGAAGTGTAAGATAATTTACATTTTCTAACTACTTGAGCAAGGCTTTGACAAATAGGTACTTCTTAATGTTTTTCTCCTGTATTAGCATTATTTTTGAAGTATACATAATTCCCTTTATCTAATTGATATAAATGTATTATCAACTGAGTATTCTTAGGTTTGAACTAGGATATTGCCCTGTCATTTGATTCTATTTATCATTATTAGGTTGTTTAGGGATTTATAATGCCTGACACCTTTTAAAATGAAAGAAACACCTCACACAAGGAGTGCAAACTCCTTTAATAGTGCATATTTTTTTAGAAAAATTTACACTCTCAGTTTAGTGTTATTTATAGCTAATACACTACATTTGTCGAGCAGCTCTGCTAGTACAAATCCTTCTTTAATTTCCTCATCAGTTGAAAGTCTGGACGATAATAATATTATAAATTGGCCTTTTCTGGAATCTTATATGCCTCCTACTGAAATATGCAATAATGGAATAGACGATGATGGTGATACTTTGGTAGATTGTGATGATCCAGATTGTTTCTTAAATGAATTCCAAAGTAGTGATGTACCTAAAACAATTTCAGCAACTACGGCTACTACAATAACATCTATTATTAATATTACTGAAAGTGGAATTATAGATGATATAAATATTAAGAATTTAGATATTTCTCATATCTATATCGATGATATTATAGTTAGTTTGACAAGTCCAGCTAGTACTACAGTAATCGTTTTAAATCAACCGTGTAACAGTGAAAATAATATTTTTATGTCATTGGACGACGAAGCCGCTTCAGGCACATTTCCATGTCCACCAACAAATGGATTAGCATATATACCTTCAAGTGGTTTGTCAGCTTTTGATGGAGAAGAAATGAATGGAACCTGGACGTTAAGTGTACAAGACGTTTATGGCCCAGCTGATGGAGGCTCATTGGATGGGTGGACATTAGAAATTTCTAAAGAATGTATTGCAGTTGAAATCTGCGACAACGGCATTGACGACGATGGCGATGGCTGGATAGATGAGGCGGATCCGGAATGCTGCAACGGCCCGGCCGTTCACATAGCCTTGGACGAGGGCTCCGGAAGCACAGCTTCTGACAGCCAGGGCAATATTTCGGATGGAACCATTACAGGAGGCACCTGGACCACCGGGCATCATGGGA
>Ga0256847_1000437_pt1 | contig 26846 bp, 28 predicted proteins | sample TeddybearmetaG_FD_189099 | JGI IMG/M metagenome (GOLD analysis project Ga0256847, IMG submission 189099) | Hydrothermal vent microbial communities from East Pacific Rise, Pacific Ocean - Teddybear | ecosystem: Environmental > Aquatic > Marine > Hydrothermal vents | place: Pacific Ocean: East... | reverse complement strand
GGTTGTCTGAACAGATTCATACTTTGCAACAGGAGGACCTGCCAATCAAGACATATTTAGTCATGTCTGCAGCCACTCAATATAAAGCTGTGAATGAGATTATCAATGCTTTTAAAGTATTTGAACCGGAATCCAGTATTTTGACTAAACTAGATGAGACAGCAACAAAAGGTTCAATTTTATCCGCAATTATAGAGCAACAACTGCCCGTTTCTTTTATGACTAATGGCCAACAAGTACCTGAAGATATTTGTTTTCCCGATGCATATACCATGATCGAACAGTGTGCGGCTGAGCTAGCTGAAGAAAACGACTATACTAATGAATTAAGTTATAGCGATTGGATGGCAGAAGGTTATGCATAAGGTGTTCGATCAAGCGGCCGGAATAAGAAATATGAGACATATAAAACCAAAACCTGTACGAGTTATTGCAATAACAAGTGGAAAGGGTGGGGTCGGTAAAACAAATTTATCAGTTAATCTGGGTGTGGCTCTGTCACAAATGGGGCGACGAGTGGCTTTGCTTGATGCGGACATGGGATTAGCAAATGTCGATATTTTATTGGGGTTATCTCCAGAATTCAATTTATCACATGTTTTGCAGGGTGAAAAAACGCTACAAGATATTATGTTGAGTGGGCCTGCCGGATTACAGGTTATTCCCGCTTCATCAGGACTTCAGCACATGTCTGAGCTATCAACAATTGAACAGGCAGGTGTCATCAGAGCATTTAGTGAAATTGACCAAAGTCTGGATGTGTTGATTGTTGATACTGCCGCTGGTATTTCGTCCAGTGTGGTGAATTTTGCCAGAGCATGTCAGGAAATTGTTGTTGTGATCTGTGATGAACCCACATCTTTAACGGATGCTTATGCATATGTTAAGTTACTTAATCGAGATTATGGAATGAATAAATTTCATATTGTGGCCAATATGGTTCAATCTATACAGCAAGGTCAGCATTTATTTACTAAACTAACTAAAGTAACAGATAAATACCTGGATGTTACTTTAAATTATGTGGGGGCAATTCCTTTTGACGAGTACTTACGTAAGTCAGTGCAAAAACAAAAACCGGTTGTCGAAATATATCCACGGAGTAAAGCAGCACAGGCAATAAGGAGTCTTGCGCAAAGAGTTGATAATTGGCCGGTGAAAATACAGGCAGGAGGCTATCTGGAGTTTTTTGTTGAAAGAATGATCGAATATAGTACCCAAGAGGATGTCGCATGAATGGAGTGGCAATGTATGCGACTATGCAGACAGAAAATGTTGATGACCTGGTTATTCAGCATGTGCCGCTAGTTAAACGCATTGCTTTTCATTTAATGGGGCGTCTACCTGATACGGTTTTGGTAGATGATTTGATTCAGGCAGGAATGCTGGGTTTGCTAGAAGCAGTTAAAAATTATGATATTTCGCAAGGTGCAAGTTTTGATACTTATGCAGGTATTAGAATCAGAGGTTCCATGCTTGATGAAGTGCGACGTTCAGACTGGACACCTCGGTCAGTACACAAAAAATCACGTATGGTTTCAGAAGCAATCAGAGAAATTGAAAATACTAATGGACGTGAAGCCCGAGATAGTGACATTGCAGAGCATTTAGGCTTAGGAATTGAAGAATATAACCATATTCTTCAGGATTCTGTCGGTTGTAAAGTTTTTAGTGTAGAACAACTAGCGGAGTCTGGTGATTCTAGTTTTAGGAATGCAGAAAGGCTTAATATTGAACCCATTGACTTGTTGGGAGAAGAGGACTTTCAACAAGCTTTGACCGAAGCAATCTTGAATTTGCCAGAAAGAGAGCGTTTAGTTGTTTCTCTTTATTATGATGAAGAGCTGAATTTACGTGAAATTGGTGAAGTGCTAAATGTCAGTGAATCCAGAGTGAGTCAAATAAGTAGTCAGGCAATGTTGAGATTGCGATCAAGGCTTGCCGACTGGTATGAAGGTAATAGTAATATCTGATGGAAATAGGGTATTTATTGCGTTTAAGTTTTAATGAATTGAGTCGATATAACTAATGTGGAATATTAATAGGTTGGAGATTAACCTTGGATAAAAATATGAAAATTCTTGTTGTTGATGATTTTTCAACAATGAGACGTATTGTAAAGAATCTATTGAGAGATCTTGGGTTTGCAAATACTGTTGAAGCGGATGATGGTAAAACGGCTTTACCAATATTACTTGCTGGTGGAATTGATTTTTTGGTGACCGATTGGAATATGCCTGGAATGACAGGAATTGATCTTTTAAAAGCGGTACGTGCAAATCCCGATTTAGTTGATTTGCCTGTATTAATGGTTACGGCTGAAGCAAAAAGAGAACAGATTATTATGGCTGCTCAGGCAGGTGTTAATGGATATGTTATCAAGCCTTTTACTGCCGCGACGTTGAAAGAAAAAATTGAAAAAATCTTTGAACGTTTAGACGGTTAGGTTTGAGAGATTAGAACAATCAACTCAGGAGAATGAATGAATGACGAATGATATTCGTTTGGCCTTAGCTAAAGATCTGGTTGAAGCTTTAGAGCAAGGAAAAGAGTCTGTAGCTGATGGCTTACTGGATGAAATAGCAGGCCTAAGAGAAACTCAGTTGTTTCAAGAAGTAGGACGGTTAACACGTCAACTTCATGACACCATGGCTGGATTCACTTTAGACTCAAAAATCACTGCAATGACAAAAAATGAAATTCCGGATGCTAAGGAACGATTGCAGTATGTGATTAGTATGACTGAACAATCAGCAAACCAGACTCTAAATGCAGTAGAAGGATTAATGCCTGTTTCTAAACAGCTCATTGAGCAATCAGGAAAGTTGTCAGAAAAATGGGAACGATTTTTGGATCGAGAAATGCCTTTTGCAGAGTTTAAAAGTATGAGTTCAGAAATTGCCAAGCATTTTAAAGAGTCTAAAGTTTCTTTACTACTGGTTGAAGAAGGGCTGAATGAGATATTGATGGCTCAGGGTTTTCAGGATATTACAGGACAAATTATAAAACGTGTAATTGATTTAGTTCAGGACTTGGAAACGAGTATGGTTGAGCTAATTAAGCTTTCTGGTGGAAAGGGCTCTGAAGCTACAGTTGAGGAAAAACATGATCTGCCTGGTCCAGTAGTACCTGGTGTTGATGACAAAGCAGGTGATGTGGCCATTAACCAGGATGATGTTGATGATCTTTTATCAAGTCTAGGATTCTGAGGGAAAAATCATGGCAGTAGATCTGGATGACGAAATTTTACAAGACTTTTTAATTGAAGCAGGTGAAATACTAGAATTACTGGGTGAGCAACTGGTTGAACTTGAGCAGTCTCCAGAAGACCTGGATTTATTAAATGCTATTTTTCGTGGATTTCATACAATTAAAGGTGGTGCTGGTTTTTTAGCGCTGGATCCTATGGTTTCAGTCTGCCATCAGGCCGAAGACGTGTTTAATGTCTTGAGGCAAGGAGAGCGTACTGTTTCTGCAGAGCTAATGGATGTGATTCTGGAAGTGGTTGATGTTGTAAACCTGATGTTTGAACAGGTTAAGTCAGGGAATGACCCTGAAGAAACTGATGAAAATTTACTGCTCAGGTTAAAGGCTTTTACTAGTGCTGGTGCCAGTGCCAGTGCTGCGGTAGAAGAAGTGGAAGTTGATGAAACCGTTGTAGAAGCACCTGTTAATTCTGATGTTGTTGAACAAGAGTTTGAGGAAATGCTTGAAGATATTGCAGATTCAGCAGTTATGGATGGAACGTCAGAAGTAGAAAATGATGAGATTACTGAGGATGAGTTTGATAACTTTTTAGATGAGTTGCACGGCAAAGGTAAGTTTTCAGTGCAACATATTCAGGAACAGGCAGAAGAAAAAGAAAATGAAGAACCAACTACCGTTGTTGATTCGGGTGATATTACAGAACAAGAGTTCGATAGCTTATTGGATGACTTGCATGGCAAAGGTAAGTTTTCAGCTAATAATATACAAGAAGATGAACAGCCTGAACCTGTGGTTGACTCGGGTGATATTACAGAACAAGAGTTCGATAGCTTATTAGATGAATTGCATGGCAAGGGAACGTTTAATGGATCCATTGCTAAAACAGAGAACAAAAAACAAGAAAAAGTAGCTAAAGAACCAAAAGCAGCAGTTTCTAAAGTTAAAGAAGTTTCAAGCAACCCGGTAGAAAAGTCAAAAAATGTAAAATCAGTTGTTAGTAAGAAAGATTCTGAAATACCTACGAAAACGCCTGTTCCAGTCAAAGCATCAGCAAAAGCAAAAAAACCAGCGGGTGCAACACAAGGAGAAACAACTGTTAGGGTAGATACAGTTGTCTTAGACGAAATTATGAACATGGTTGGAGAACTGGTTTTAGTTAGAAATCGCTTTCAAACCCTTAAAGCGGCGAGTGATACTGACTCAAGTGAAGCGGTAGCCAAAGCTGTCTCAAATCTGGATGTAGTAACAGCCGACTTACAATTGGCAGTAATGAAAACACGAATGCAACCGATTAAGAAAGTGTTTGGTCGTTTTCCACGGGTTGTCAGGGATTTATCAAGAAGTTTAAAGAAAGAAATTAAACTGGAACTTGTTGGAGAAGAGACAGATTTAGACAAGAATCTGGTTGAAGCATTGGCCGATCCTTTAGTACATTTAGTCAGAAATGCTGTAGATCATGGAATTGAGTCTCCAGATGATAGAGTAGCAGTAGGTAAAACGAGAGAAGGGGTCGTCGTGTTAACAGCTTCTCAGGAAGGGGATCATATTTTGCTGTCTATTAAGGATGATGGTAAAGGTATGAACCCTGATGTACTTAGGAAAATTGTTGTTAAAAAAGGCTTAATGGATGAGGAAACTGCGGCAAGACTTGAAGACAGGGAGTGCTTTAATTTAATTTTTATGCCTGGGTTTTCAACAAAAACTGAGATTTCTGATGTGTCAGGGCGTGGGGTAGGAATGGATGTTGTAAAAACACGAATTACTCAAATGAATGGTGTGGTTGAAATCGATTCTGTTGAAGGTGTCGGTAGTACAATTATAATCAAAGTACCACTTACACTGGCAATTATGCCAACCTTGATGGTTGTACTGGGTGGGCAGGCATTTGCATTGCCTTTAGCCAGTGTACTTGAAATTCTGGATTTAGATTTAAGAAAAACGAATGTAGTTGATGGCCAGTTGGTTATTATGGTTAGAGAGCGGGCCTTACCACTCTTTTTTCTTAGTGACTGGTTGGTTAACAATCCTAATTACACTGCAGATAAGCAAGCAACGGGGCATGTGGTGGTGGTTAATGCAGGTGGAAAGCAAATTGGTTTTGTGGTTGATCAATTGATCGGACAGGAAGAGGTCGTTATTAAGCCTTTAGGAGCAAAGCTGCATGGGTTAGAAGGTCTGGCAGGTGCCACAATTACTGGGGACGGTAAAATTGCATTGATTTTAGATGTGCCGGGATTAATGACCAGGTATGCCGGCTAGTCTGAAATGACTGTTAGCTAGGAGGCTGTCCGAGAATAGAAAACCTACTGCGGAAAAGCCCATTTTGGCCAGTTTTTTCGATCATTTTCGTTACACGCGTAAACCATTTATCCGCTTTCTGTACCCGTCAATATTACATTGATGGAGTACTAGTGATGAATCAGTTTTGCAAGTGCTTTGATGTGGGTTTTAAATCAGAATCATTGGATAAAAAGAGTGTGAGCGTTCAAATTTTATATGACTATTCGGGTATTAATTGTTGATGACTCCAGGTTTATTTGTAATAGAATTCAGGAAATTCTAGAAGAAGATCCTGACTTTAAAGTGGTTGGAATTGCTTCAAATGGAAAGCAAGCCGTACTTAAGGCTGCTCAGTTGAAGCCTGATGTTATAACCATGGATGTTGAAATGCCAGTTATGGATGGTATTTCAGCGGTAAAAAAAATTATGGCACAATGTCCAACAGCCATACTAATGTTTTCGGCAACTACGCATGCAGGTGCACAGGCAACGCTGGAAGCACTTAATGCGGGAGCTATCGACTTTTTACCAAAACAATTAGATAAGATCGATGGTGATAGGGAAATGGCTAAACGATTGTTAAGACGCAGAGTGCGTATTGTTGCATTGCAAGCAAAACGAGTTCGTTTTAATCCGCATATTAATTCCCTGAAAACAGGGGGCATTGATCAATTAAAAGAGCCATCATTAGCAAAAAAAGTACCGAATGAATTTTCAACGCCTGTTCATCATTTAGCTAATACTAAAATCGACTTGTTAGTAATTGTTGCCTCTACGGGGGGACCGGTTGCAATACAAAAGGTATTGACCCGAATTCCAGCCAGTTGTTCGTTTCCAATACTTATAGTTCAGCATATGCCTCATAATTTTACAAAAAGTTTTGCAGATAGATTAAACCAGTTATGTTCTGTGAAGGTTAAAGAAGCGACTAACGGAGATGTTTTAACAGCAGGAGAGGTGTCGATTGGTCCTGGGGGAATGCAAATGGAAGTGAGCGGAGTTGCTAGAGTGAAAACGATTTCTATCAGAGAAAAACAAAGCGGTGAAATATATAGTCCCTGTGCAGATATTACATTGACCTCAATTGCTAAGGTTTTTTCTTCAAATGTTCTTACTGTGGTATTAACAGGTATGGGGGCTGATGGTAAAGAAGGTGTTAATAAATTAAAGCAAAAAGGCTTTTCTATATGGGCTCAGGATGAAGCCAGTTGTACCATTTATGGAATGCCGAAAGCCATAGTAGACGCAAATCTTGCAGATAGGATTTATAGTCTTGATGAAATTGCAAACAAATTTGAAAAGTTAAGATAATGGATATTTTAAGTATATTCGGTGTTTTATTAGGTTTTTCAGCAATTCTTGGTGGAAACTTTTTAGAAGGTGGACATCTTGCTTCTTTAGTAAATTTACCTGCGTTGGTTATTGTCTTTGGGGGGACGCTGGGAGCAACTTTTCTACACTTTCCTCCAAAAGTTATTTTACATAGTATTAAAGTTTTATGGTTGATAGTAAGCCCCAGAAAACTTTCACTTAAAAATCAGATAGATAAAGTAGTGAGGTGGAGTTCACTCGCACGCAAAGAAGGGTTATTAGGATTAGAGGTTGCAGTAGATAAGGAACAAGACCCTTTTGCCAGAAAGGGATTGCAATTGTTAGTAGATGGTAATGAGCCTGAAGTAATTAGGGACTGTCTGGATGTAGAGCTTAACGCAATTGAATATACTGAGATACAGGCAGCAAAAGTTTACGAAGCGATGGGAGGCTATTCTCCGACCATTGGTATTCTTGGTGCTGTAGTCGGTCTAATACATGTAATGCAGAACCTGGCGAACCCCGAATTGTTGGGTGCAGGTATTGCAACTGCGTTTGTCGCAACTATCTATGGTGTTGGGTTTGCTAATTTATTATTTTTACCTATTGCAAATAAATTAAAGCTGCAGGCATATATGTTGCTGCAGGCTAAGGAAATGATGCTGGAAGGAATTACTGCTATTGCCGAAGGTGAAAACCCGAGAAATATAGAGTTGAAATTATCTGGGTATATTCAATAAGTGTTAAATGAATCTACTGGAGTCAAATAAATGGCAAGGAAACGGAGGAAAAGAAATTATTTTGATGATTCTCATAATCATGAGCGCTGGTTAGTTTCTTATGCTGACTTTGTCACCTTGCTATTTGCCTTTTTTGTGGTGATGTACTCAATTTCATCGGTAAATGATGCTAAGTATGTGAGCTTGTCTGAAGCTTTAGATGATGCATTTTCAAAGAGTAATAAAGTAAAAAAAGTAATTGACCCTATTCAAATAGGTTCTGAACCTACAACTATTAAACCCATAATATTAGAAAACCCGAGTGCTGAAGAAATTATTAAGAATAGACAATTGAGTGAAGAGATTTTAAAGGAAAGACGTCTTTTACAAATGGTTTCAGAACAGTTTGAAGATGTTTTACAACCTTATGTTGAAAACGATTTGGTTGAAGTTAAAAGACATGATTTCTGGATAGAGCTAGAAATGAATAGTCAGTTATTATTTTTAAGTGGGGAAGCCGAGTTATCCAGTAAAGCCATTCCTGTACTTAAAAAAGTGTCAGAAGTAGTAAGAATCATCCCCAATGTAATTAATGTTGAAGGGCATACGGATAACGTGCCTATAGATACAGTTGAGTTTCCATCAAATTGGGATCTTTCTTCAGCAAGGGCAACCTCAGTAGTAAGAGAATTTGTAAAAAATGGAATTTCAGAAAAACGATTATCTGCAGTAGGCTATGGAGAATTCCATCCTGTTGCCGATAACAATACTGAAGAAGGACGGTTTAAAAATCGTAGAGTTGTTTTGGTTTTAATGTCTCAAGCTTTTGCACGGTATGGAATGAATGATAAAGAGAGGGCAAAAGTTTTGAATTTAACTGATTCGGTTGAACCAGCCAAGGAAGAACAAGTGATAAGACTTAATCAGTAATCTAGGGTATTTATGAAAATTTGGGCTGTTTCAAATCAAAAAGGGGGGGTAGGGAAAACAACAACCGTAGTTTCTCTTGGCGGTCTATTATCTTCATGGGGGTTTAGAACGCTGCTGGTTGATCTTGATCCGCACGGTTCTTTAACCAGTTATTTTAAGATGAATCCAGATGAAATAGAATACAGTGTTTACAATTTATTTCACGATACTGGACAGAAAAAAAAGAATATTAACCCACAGGTCTATATTACAAAAACCAAATTTGATGGCTTGTCTGTTTTGCCTGCATCTACTGCTATTGCAACCTTGGATAGACAGGTTGCGTCTTTAGGTGGAATGGGTTTGGTTGTTGCTAATGCACTGAAAAAAGTGGCAGATGATTACGATTATGTCATTATTGATAGTCCACCTATGTTGGGTATACTGATGATTAATGCTTTAGCTGCATGTCAGCATATCATTATTCCATCTTTATCTGAACACCTTGCTTTAAAGGGACTCGAAAGAATGGTACATACGGTACAAATGGTCTATAAATCCAGAAAACATGCTCCTCAATTCACCATTGTGCCAACGATGTTTGATAAACGAACTAAAGCAGCTCGGGAAAGTTTGGTTTTGCTACATCAAAATTATCCTGACAATGTATGGAAATCAGTAATTCCAATTGATACAAAAATAAGAGATGCTAGTCTGCAAGGTGTTCCTGCTCCAATATATGAATCAAAGTCCAAAGCGGTACAAGCTTATGCTGAATTATTGGAATTGCTGTTAGTGGAAAAAGTGCAGGCAGACAAAAAAATGGCAGTATATTAAAAATGCATTCAGAAAAGTTTGTGCAACAGGTTGTTGATCAGGAAATAGCCTTAGATACTTATTTGAGTACATTACTTGATGAAATTCCTAGTGATGTTGAACTCATCAACGCTGAACAACAAAAACAGCTAAGAAAAACTGTTGAGCAGACAGAAACCTTAGTTAAAGAAAAAGTTGTTAGTCACGATAAGCAAAAAAAAATTATTGCTTCGCAGTCCAAAATGGAGCAAGGTTCTGCAAAAATAGTTAACCCTTTGTCTGTTATGCCTGAGTGGGCTCAGCATGATTTTCAGGCTTTGTTTTTTAAGGTGGATAAGCTGGTTTTAGCGACACCATTAACAGAGTTGTTGAGAACAATCAAAATATCTAAATTACCGACAAAAATTCCGCAACAACCTTCTTGGTTTATGGGGTTGCTCGATACCCATGATCAGCGGATTGGCGTTTTGGATACTGGGCAGCTTGTTTTAGGGAAAACTAGAGGGCAGCAGCGGGATCTAGAAAAACAGCCGTTTAAAAGTATTTTAATTACTCATGATGGAAAGTGGGGTCTGGCATGTGATGAAATACTTTCAATTGGCAAGCTAGAGCCTGAAAATGTGCGTTGGCGAACATTGCGACAAAAAAGACCCTGGTTGTTAGGAACAGTGATAGATGAACTGACAGCAGTCATTGATGTTAATCAATTAGTACCTCATAGAAAAGCTTCTTTATAAAAAGAATGAAAGGACTGGGAATAAAAATATTTAATTTTGGTTTTCTACTAAAATAAAATTCATACATTATAAGAACTTGGTGATCAGGAATGAGCGAAGAAAATAAACAGAATGACCCTATTATGCAATGGGTTACTTTCCGTCTAGGGGATGAGAAGTACGGCATAAATGTTATGCAAGTACAGGAGGTATTGAGAATAACTGAAATTGCTCCGGTACCAGGTGCACCCTCTTATGTTTTGGGAATCATTAATTTACGTGGTAATGTTGTAACAGTCATCGATACGCGTAATCGTTTTGGGTTAATGTCTAAGGAAACAGATGACTCTTCACGGGTGGTTATAATTGAAACTGAAGAACATATTATTGGTATTTTGGTTGATAGTGTGGCTGAAGTCGTTGAACTAAGAGCATCTGAGATTGAGACAGCTCCCAATGTAGGAAATGATGAAACTTCGAAATATATTCAGGGTGTTACAAGTAGAGACAATGAGCTCTTGATCTTAGTAGATTTGAATAAATTTCTAAGTGACGAAGAAAAACAAGAGATGGATTTATTTTAGTACGTGATCAGTTTAGCTATTTAAAAATAGTGTAAGTTTGGCGGCCTAATATATAGCCTGGTGTTATTATATATGAGAGTATTGTTTATATATTTGATTTAGAAAAGTAGTGTTGATATAGAACGGTCTAGTAAATAAAGAGGTGAATATGATAGAAATAAACCCAATATCCCCCTCTTATCCCATTAAAAAGCCAAAAAAAGTCATTCCAGAGCGTAAAAAACAATCGGATCAAAATCAATCATTATTTGATGAAAAAGATGTTAACGATGATCATACAAATGAACCGCCTGAACCGCATATTGATGAAATTGTTTAATGGATAATATTATCCTCACTATTCTCGTTGTTATAATTATAGGTATTGTTGGCGTGCTAGTCTGGTTGTATTTCCAGCATAACAAGCTGAGAAAGGACTTGATTATTGTTAGAGACTCTGTAGAGAGAAATAAAAGAGATATAGCAGGACTATGTTCAGCAGCAGTTTCTGTCGATGGTAAATTGTCTGACAATAATGAGCAATTAAATGATATCGTAGAAAAAGTGGCTGATTTTGAACAACATGAACAACAAGACAGTCAGCCATATCATAGTGCTATTCAACGGGTTAAAAATGGTTCCACTGCAGCAGAGTTAATTGAACAGTGCGGTTTAAGCCGTGAAGAGGCCATGTTACTGATAAGGTTGCATGGTAATAGGTAAATGCAGATAGTTAGTGAAGTAGAAATAAATAATCATCCAATCTCATCTCCCTTAGCTTTGAATCAGATGGTGTTTTGGTATTTATTTTGTCGTTTCTGGGGAACGGGCTTTTTAAAATCATTTTCAAAATTGTCAATTTGTTGGTTTAGCTGTTCTGCAAATGACTCAATTTCCTTTTTAATTAATGGTAGTTGCTGTTCTAATTGATTATTAATTTTTTCGCCGAAAATATTTAGTTCTTTAAAGAATTCTTTAAATACACGACTGCCTGCCAAATCTGCAGAAGAACGTTGATAATCGACTTTCCATAGCTTGTTTTCTTTAATTAAAAAAGTAGTAAAAGAAGACATTTTATCCGTGGTAGAAATGATTTGGGTTTCAACGGTGGCCTTATCATTGTCAATTACTATTTTTCCAAAGTTAAAGCTAAGGTTTTTTAAGTTTTGATCGGGTGAGGATGAAAGCAAGTGTTGCGACTTTGTACTGCAGTGTTTTTTAGCGCGATTTAAGTCGTTTGATGCTATTGCAGACCAAAATGCGAGTGTTGTTTGCTCTGGCGTTTGTATGGACTGACAGGCAGCCAGAGAAAACAACAGTAAAAACCCAGTAGTATAAGCTACCGGGTTTTTAAAATTACAATCAATCATCACCGCTAAAAAAAGCTAGAATTTGTAATAAGCTTAAAAATAAGTTGTAGATAGAAACATATAAAGAAACAGTGGCCATAATATAGTTAGTTTCACCACCATGAATCATCGCACTGGTTTGGTATAAAATCATTCCAGACATGAGTAAGATAAACATTGCTGATACAGCAAGTGACAAGGCTGGTATTGAGAAGAATATGGCTCCAATACCTGCCAAAAATGCTACCAGGATTCCAACCATTAAAAAACCACCAAGAAAACTAAAATCTTTACGGGTGGTTAAGGCATAACCTGATAAACCAAGAAATATAACACCAGTGCCTCCTAATGCGGTCATGATTAGCTCATGGCCATTGCTATATGCATTGAGGTACATATTTAAAATGGGTCCCAGTGTTAATCCCATAAAACCCGTTAAAGCAAAGACAAAGAGTAGTCCTAAAGAACTGTTACTGAATTTACTGGTGAGAAAAAGCAGACCAAAATAGCCGATCATTGTAATAATCATACCGGGATGAGGCAGATTAAATACCATTGCAGCACCTGCAGTTGCTGCACTAAAAAGCAATGTCATTGACAATAACATGTAAGTGTTTCTGAGCATTTTATTGCTTGATAAAATGCTTGCTTCAGGACGTGAAGCGGCGGTTTGTAAGCGCATGGTAAATTCCTTATGTATATAGTGACTAATAGATATAGAAGACAATACAATCTTACAAGAGTTTCACAGTATTTGTAAGTATTTTTCGGTACTATAGTCTATTTAGCAAGAATTTGGAATATGACAGAAAAAACAATAAAAACTCCCTATGAGCTCATGGGTGGAGAGAATACTATTTTAAGTTTGGTTGACAGGTTTTATTATTATATGGATACCTTACCTGAAGTAGCAGGGGTTAGAAAAATGCATGCTCAGAGTCTATCTAGTGCAAAAGATAAGTTGTTTAAGTTTTTATCAGGTTGGTTAGGTGGACCAGATTTATTTATCCAGGAGTATGGTCACCCTATGCTACGAAAGCGCCATTTTCCATTCGCTATAGGAACTTCAGAAAGAGATCAATGGATGTTCTGTATGACGAAAGCAATGACTGAAATTACCATGGATTCCACTTTGAGAGTCAGTCTTTTAGAAGCATTGGATAACTTGGCAACGCATATGGTTAATCAATAAAAAAGGTAACTATTCAGCATGTTTTGTTATTCCGGATGGAGCCAAGAATTTGAAAGTTTAAACTCATAGGTTTCTCGCGCGGGTCGAAATGACAGTTTTTAGAAACTGATTGTAGTTGATGTTCTTTGCTATTCCTACAGATCAAAAAACCGGCTTCATATTTTGAAATATGCTGAATAAGTCACAATAAAAGTTAATTATTTCCCTTAAATTTATATCTTAACCATAGGAAACATCTGCATGTCATTATCTAAACAACTGTTATTACTTCTTTCAGCTTTGTTCTTAATGATTTTTAGTGTCAATTTTGTATTAAGTGTCAACAATATAAGAAGTTATCTGGAAGGTGAGGCAGAAGTGCATGCGCAAGATACAGCAACATCACTAGGTTTATCTCTGAGTCCCTATATGGTGGAAGAAACGGATCCCGTTATAGAAACAACTATGAATGCCATATTTGATATGGGCTATTATCAGGAAATTAAATTGGTTAATGTGGAAGGGAAACCATTAGTGACCCTCAAAAACCAGCAAGTATTTGAGGGCGTTCCTGACTGGTTTGTTAAAACTATCTCAATGAAAACAGTTGTGGCTAATAGTGAAATAAGTTCGGGCTGGAATATAAGTGGTGTGATATACGTTACCCTGAATCCTGGATATGCCTATTTTAAACTGTACGAGCAGGCAAAAAGCAGTTTTTACTACTCATTGGCCGCATTTGCCGTTTCCATTAGTTTATTGTTAATAGTATTACGCGTGACCCTGCGTTCTTTAAAAAAGATAGACCATATGGCATTAACCATAGCTGAAGGCAGATTTGAAACGATTGAAGAATTACCTTGGACTACAGAAGTTAGAAATGTAACTACTTCAATGAATATGATGAGTAGAAAAATCGAAAAAGTTATAAAAAATTCTAACAAAAAATTAGATAACATAGGTAAACGACTGCAACAAGATGATTTAACCGGGCTGAATAAGAAAAGCAGTTTTGAGATAGAGATGAAGAAATTATTTATTTCCGATATTGAAACGTCTATCTTCATGATAAAAATTGACGGATTAAGCAGTCTGGTTAAAGAATTGGGATCAGATGCCATTGATGAATTTTTAAAAGATTTTGCGCATGTCTTAATTATGGTAGCTGAACAGTATAAGGAGGGGAAAATATCTGCTTATCGTTTTTTTGGTTCGGAATTTGTGCTTTTAGTAAAGCAGGTAGAAATTGAGCAAATTGAGCAAATCGCAAAATTACTTAGCACTTCTTTGGCTGCATTGGGTACAAAGTATCTAAAACCGGACATAGCTCATATAGGTGTCGCACCGTTTAATCCTGTTGGTACAACTGAAGGTATTTTATTGGCTGCTAACGAAGCTTACGAGCAAGCCCGGTTAATTGGAGCAAATAGTTATTATATAGGGGAAAGAGATAGCAAGGCGATAGACATTGATGAATGGAAATTATTGGTCTTTAATATTATTGATAAACAGGACTACAAAGTTTCATTTGTGGGTAAGGTGGAGGATTTTCAAACAGGGAAAATATTAATGGAAGAGGCCTTTACTCATGTAGTTGATCAAAAGGGTAATTCGATTTCAATAGGCACTTTTGTTTCCATTGCAGAAAAATTTTCAAAAATTGTTGAATTGGATAAAGGCGTTACTACAAAAGTAGTTAACTATATAAAAGATGAACATATCCAACATACCATAGCTATCAATTTATCTATTAGAACTATTAAAAACAGTGATTTTCGTGCTTGGCTTTTTACATTGATAAAACGAAATCAATCACTTTCACAGCAACTGGTTTTTAGTATTTCAGCATACGCTGCGGCAAAAGAAGTAAGTGTTTATAAAGATTTCATAGAGTTTGTGCATAAGTTGAATGCGAAAGTGATGATTAAACGATTTGAAACGCAATCTCTGTCACCAGAGATTGCTAAAGAACTAAATCCAGATTTTATACGTTTAACTAGAGAGATAGGTAATGGGATTGCAATTGATGAAGGAAAAAAAGTATTTGTAGAAACTATGCAAGAAATTGGTGAGTTACTGGATATCAATGTTTTAGCAGAGAATGTCCATTCTGAAAACGATTTTACGTGCATTAAAGCCATCGGTATTTCTGGTGCAAGCAGATAATCGTTATCAAAATGAGTACAGCTGGATAGAAAATGCTTGTTATGCGTAAGAAACAAGTGTCGCAAATACTTAAATACCCTGTTTTATATAAACAGTACAGTAAGTTATTTATAGCCTTGTTACTTGCATTAAGCACATTTTCCGGATCGGCAACTTTTAATATTAGTAATGCATTACTGATAAAAATAAAAAATAAATACGGTGAACAGGCCTTTATAAGAGTTGAGCAATGGCACAAACTTATGCAGACAGCAAAAAATTTGCCAGAGCAAGAAAAATTAACACGAGTGAATAATTTCTTTAATCAACGAATTGAATTTGTTGATGATATTTATCTTTGGGGTGTTAAAGATTATTGGGCTACTCCTTTGGAACTTTTGTCGAAGGGGGCAGGGGATTGTGAAGATTTTTCCATTGCCAAATATTTTACTTTGAAAGAATTGGGTGTACCTGAAAGTAAAATTCGTATAACGTATGTAAAAGCCTTAACACTTAATCAGGCCCATATGGTTTTAACCTATTTTTCTTCACCCCGAGCCTTGCCGGTTGTTTTGGATAATTTAATTCCTGAGATAAAGTCGGCAGCTAAGCGTAAAGATTTATTACCCGTATATAGCTTTAATGGTTCCGGCTTATGGTTAGCAAAATCCAGAGGTAGGGGGAAAAGAGTGGGTGGATCTGGTCGATTAAGTATGTGGGCTGAATTAAAACAGAGAATGTTAAATAATACATTTTAATTTTTGCTTAATATCAACTTGTACAGCACTTTGTATATCAATTAAACTGCCAATCTTGAATTGTCATACAGTTTGGGTTGATCAGTACTTTATATTTTTTTTAAAAAAAAATTTTAATAGAGTGTTTTTATAAAACACACAAGGTGAAAAATAGTAACAGCTTGAAGCCTTTCATACTTCATGGTAAATAAATGCAATTTTCCATTGAACCTACAGAAAGACTTATCAGTATTAGTACCAAGGTATCCCTCTAAAACGGCACATCATCAAAGTCATCCAGGCTACTAGGGCTATTGCTGGGTTGGGATGTCTGTTGATAGTCTTGTTGCTGAGGCTGTTGCTGCCCCTGCCCCTGATCATTCCGTTTACCTACCAGATCAATTATATTCGCATTTAGTTCTAAACTGGTTCTTGTGGTACCGTCATTTGCCTGATATTCACGCTGAGATAATTCACCAGAAACAAAAACCTGCTGCCCTTTTTTTAAGTAATTTTGTAGCGAACCTTCTGCACGCTTACCCCATAATGCAACTCTGACCCATAGAGTTTGTTGTCTATCACCAAAACCAATATTATTAGCGACAGTAATGTTCAGAACAGATTGTCCCGAAGGAGTAACCCTGACTTCAGCATCCCGGCCAACTGTTCCTGTAAAACTAAATACATTACTCATTATTGATTATTTCCCAGATAAAATTAATTGTAGAGACCATTATAAACTATAACTTAGTATAGTAAGCTGCTGAGAAATACCAATGCTATCTATAAGAAAAAATACAAGCGCAATTTAGACATGACCTAATAAATCAACTTTGATTAGAATCCATCATTCACTATAGCGGGACAAATACAGGAACTTTATCTATAAACTATACAGACCTTACAATTATTACTCACCCTTGTAAGCCTTGAGCAAAGCGTTATTCAAGTCGATGGCAAATAGGTTTAGCTTGGGCGTGAGCTGGCTGCTAGTGTTGAGGTCAAGACTGGGAATAGAATTTTGAAAATGATGATTCCTTGTTTAACTGCTCTTTCCAGTTTCATCATTCTCGAATTTATTCGAATTAAGTTGATAAATCTGTAGCTTTTGAAATATAGTGCAGTTACTTTTTGCAAAGAAAATAAAAGGAATAGGGATAAATACATTAACTTTTAAATATACTATTCGTCGTAGTCAGCGAGCCAAAAAAACACGTATTATTGTTACCTCAGATAAAATTGAAGTTGTTGCTCCTTTACTAGTATCGACCAGTAAAATTCATGCCTTTGTACTTGCCCAGCAAGACTGGATTGTTGCAGCAACTGACAAAATAGAATTTAAAAACCAAAACATTAAAAAACTAGGGCCTGAGAATTATATTGAAGGCGTTGCAGTGACTTTTCATGGACAGCAGGTCAAGATAAGTTTTGCAGACTCTTTATCATCAGAAGTTCAAGTTAAATTTAACGCCCAAACCTTCAAAATTTATTTGCCGCCTGAGAAACTAGAAAAAGATAGTAGTGAATTTGTCAGGTTAGCCTTAACCGAATGGATGAAAAGCCAGGCACTGAAAGAAGTGAAAGGTATAGTTGAATGTTATGCCAAAAAATATAATTTATATCCACGGAATATTAAAATAAAAACACAGAAAAGTCGTTGGGGGAGTTGTGGAATTCATAATGATATTAATATAAATTGGTTGTTGATACTCGCTCCGCCAGAAGTTATGGAATATGTTGTGGTACATGAACTTTGCCATATCAAAGAAAGAAACCATTCAGCCAGATTTTGGCAATTAGTAGAAGCACATTTGCCGGGTTATAAAAAACAAAGAAACTGGCTGAAGCAGAATGGCCACTTTTTGATGCAGGGATTGTAATGCGTATAAGCATAAAAAAATTATTTTTTTATTTTATCGCCGTACTGGTTATTTTTGGAGGTCAGTTTCTACTAAATAATGGTCGTTTAACAGGTCCTCTTCCTCAAATTAGACAACAAACTATTGATGGTAGCAGTGCTATGGAAGCTATTAGTAAAGGCCCTGCAATGGTTTATTTTTGGGCTGAATGGTGCGGTCTGTGTAAAATGATGCAAAACCCTGTTTCGGCGGTTTTAAAGGATTTTCCTGGAATAACTGTAGCCGTGAAATCGGGTGACTCTGCACGTGTTGATAATTATATGCAGGAAAAATCGCTTAACTGGAAGGTGGTTAATGATCCACTTGGAATAATAGGCCGCCAGTTTAAAATCAAAGGAGTTCCTGCTGTTTTCTTTTTAAACAAAAAAGGAGATATATTACTAACTACTGTAGGTTATACCAGTGAAATTGGATTAAGATTAAGACTGTGGTTAGTGGGTATGAATTAAACTACAAACCTGCCTAAATACAACTGTACCTATTCCCCGTTTGATTATGTTTAATAAACCAAGTATCTATTTAAGAAGGTGCTTAGGTGTATAGAAACGTGCACAGAATAACTTGAACAAAACCCCATCGCCAATTACCCAACTTATTCTGTGCGCGTTCCTTAGCTATCTAATTTTACGTCCCAACCATTACCAACAAAGGTGTTGGTAATATTAAGAGCTGAAACTGAAAAACATCAGAAAGAATTCATGTTTTTCTAGTTTGCAGAAACTTTAGTAGACGTTTTTAACAGAGTCTAGTGGTTTTGCTTCTTCAGGCAAGGTTACATGCAGATATTTATTTATTCCACCCTTACTAGCCAAAATACGATATTGTGCAAAAATTTCATCATATTTTGCTGTGGTATAGGCGCTTTTTGCAACAAACATTTCATTAGCAGAATCTAGCAGATCTAATAGAGTCCTTTGACCAATGTTAAATTGTTTTTGGTAAGCTGTATTACTTTTGATGCTGGAGTCCCTGTGAATTTTAAAGAAATTCATTTGGCTTTCAATAGTTTTATAGGCTACCCAAGATAAACGCATGCTTTCCATAACTTGGCGGTAGGTATTGTCTCTTATATCTTTGGCTTGATTGATGCGTTGAGAGGTTTCTTTACGGCGTGCAAGGTCTTTTCCGCCATTAAGAAGATTGTATCTTAGACGTAGCATCAAAAAGGCATCTTCGTTTTTACCTCGAGTACCGTCTATATCGACATTGTGCGAAGCACCGGCTTCAACATCGAGTCGTGGCATATACGGAGATTTTGCCGTTGCATGCTGAGCAAAGGCTGAGTCGATATCAGCATTGGCAGATTTTAATGTGGGGTGGTTGGCTAAAGCCTGTTCAATTGCAATGTCAAGAGTCTCAGGTAGTGCATCACTTGGAGACATTACAGGTTCCAGATCCGTTGGTAATTCACCAACAACTCTTAAAAAAGTAGTTTCGGCATCTTGGAGGTTACCAATTTCAGCCAAGGTGTTTCTTTCAGCAAGAGCCAATCGGCCTCTTGATTGATCAGCGTCAGCCCTTCTACCTATACCTCGTTTACTACGAATTTGAATTTGATCATTAGTCTTTATATGCACTGACAAGTTTTCTTTGGCTAAAGCAAGTAATTCTTCTCGGCGCAATACATCGATATATGCTTCTACAGCATTTAATGCAGTAATTTCAGATTGACCAAAAACAGTATAAGCTCGAGCATTTGTTCTGGCTTCATGGCGATTAACTTCGCTAGGAGTGGCCAATCCATCAAAGATCATTTGTCTTAGTTGGATGGAGGCTTCTTCCCGACCTAAGGATACAGTGCCATCTCCACGAGATCGGGTTGCAGTGTTTGAGGATTGTTCCCAGCCTATTCCAGCAGAGATATCAATGGTGGGGAAATATCCGGCTCTTGCCTGGTCAATTTCATTTTCAACCGCTGATCGTTCAGACCTTGCCGATTGAATTTCTGGGTTTTCGTTAATTGTTTGCTGTATGGCTTCTTGTAGAGACTGGGCTGATGCGCAGGATGCAAACATTAAACTAGCAATTATATTACTTGCTATGAGAGAGGTTATTAGATTCATATTTCCCTTAAATGATTGTTCTTGTATAAGTTAATGTAGTCAAAGAAGAGGCAATGGTCAACTGAATTCTTTGATAAATAATGCCAAGTGTAATCGGTCGGCAACTTTTAGTTTTTTGAAAACTGAAGTTAAATGTGCTTTAACGGTCCTTTCTGAAATATTTAAAGTGGATGCTATCACTTTATTGTTATTGCCGGTACGTACCATATTTGCAACATCTAGTTCACGGTTGGATAATGTTTTTAACAACGTTGCTGACTCATTTGATTGAGATTTTTGGGGTTTGTCTACAGAAGTAGATTTCATCTGTACCAGTGTGCCAATAATTCTTGGTACAAGATGGCGTTGTATCCAAATATCACCTTTTAGTATACGGTCTATTGCTTGAAGCAATAAATTAGCAGGCTCTGATTCACCACAGTAGCCGACAGCTCCATGAACTAATGCTTTGATTTGGTTTTCTTCAGACCAATTTGTACCAACTACAAGAAACCGAGTTGCTTTAGAGTTAAAAATAGAAAATATATTTTCGTTATTACTGATTTTGCTGGTATCAATGATTACAGCATCAGCATTAAAATCAGCAAAAATATTATTTATGGTATCAACTTGATGCTTTGGTTTAAGGGCTGATGACCATGATTTGATCAGTACCTTGTTATCTGAAAAAATTAAAATGCGACTCACTTCTAAATATCCCAAATTATTGATTTGCTACCGGTAGATAATATTACATGAATTTTCAGTATATCAAAATATAATTTCATTAGTAGTTGTTAATAAAGAGTGAGGTCTGATATTTTTAAGGTGAGGACTCGGGTGTGAGTTACACAATGTCTTATTATAAAAAATTTCAACGTTCTCTTAACGCCCGATCTCTAACTTTAAATATGGGTTTTAAGATATAGTTCAACACCGTTTTTTTACCCGTAAGAATGTCAGCGGTAGCAGTCATTCCAGCGATAATGTTGAGTTTTTCTCCGTTTCGTTCCAAGTAATTTTTAGTTGTTCTCAGACGAATTAGGTAGTAGTTTTTACCATCTTCTTCATTAGTAATGGTATCAGCGCTGATATGTTCGAGTATTGCTTCCAGGCCACCATAGATTGAAAAATCATAGGCAGTCAGTTTAACAATGGCTTTTTGTCCAGGGACGAGAAAAGCAATATCTGCCGGTCTGATTTGAGCCTCAATTAATAATTGGTCATCTAATGGAACAATTTCCAGTAAATCCATGCCGGGCTGAATTACACCGCCAATGGTAGTAACTTTTATTTGTTTTATTATACCTTTTACAGGAGATAAAATCCGAGTGCGTGCTACCCGGTCTTCTAAAGCCAGAACAGACTCAGATGTTCTATCTAATTCAGATTTTGCTAGGTTGAGTTCTTCCAGTGCTTTAGTATGAAAACGAATTTCCAGTTCTGATAACTTGTTTTTTGCTTCTTTAAGAGATGATTTTATTCTTGGGATGGATAGGCGTGCGGCACTTAGTTCACCTCTTAAATCATTTGCGCTACGTCGTAAACGTAATAGTTCAACTCTCGACATTGCCCCTTCAGCAACTAAAGGTTCAGACATTTTTAGTTCTTCCTGTAAATATTTATAGCTTCTGGAAATTTGGTTGGCCTTGGAATTTAGTTCAACAAGATCCTGTTTTTTTTGGCGGATCTGTTCGTCCAAAATGTTTCTATTAGCTTTTAATTCATTTTGTCTGGAAGCTAATAACTGAATTGCATCATGAACAATGCTAGGCGCATTCTGTAGTACATCTTCGGGTATATCAATTTTCTGTTTGTTGACTTCAGCGGTTAATCGGGCAGTAGTTGCTAATAATTCGTAATACTTTAGTTTGGTTTCATTAAACGAAGATGCAAACCTTACCGCATCTAGTTGGAGCAATGCCTGGCCTTTGTCTACCAGATCACCTTCTTTAACCAGAATTTCAGAAAGGATGCCTCCTTCCAGGTTTTGAATCACTTGGATATGCCCTGCAGGAATCGTTTTACCTGAACCGCTGGTAACTTCATCCAGAGTGGCAAAGTTTGCCCAAATGATGGCAATGATGACAAAGCTGAATGATAGCCATAAAATAAGATGGCTTTGAATAGGTGTGCTGTATAGATTAACCGAATTAACGTCAGTTAAATAGGCTTGATCTTCAGTCCGGTGCTTATAGTTTGCTTTTAATTCATTAAGTTTTTTAAACATCATATTAGCCCGAAACTTTAATTTGGCCTTGTTTTAAGGCTTCAAGCACTTTTGCTTTTGGGCCATCGGCTACAATTTTAGAACCATCCATAACTATAAGCCTGTCAACTAGTGTCAGTAATGAAGATTTATGCGTGACTAGAATTAAGGTTTGAGTGCTTAATAGTTTGGTAAAACTTTGCTTAAATGCTTCCTCTGTACTGTTATCCATTGAGTTAGTGGGTTCATCCATAATATAGATGGGCGGGGATAATAACAAGGCTCTAGCGACTGCAATACTTTGTCTTTGCCCCCCTGATAGTGCAGACCCCCTTTCACCTACTGGCAAATCAAACCCTAAAGGGTGTTTGTTGACAAAGTTAGTGATCCCCGTGGTTTCAGCTACACGTAAAATAGACTTGTCATCGACAAAGCGAGACCCAAGTGTGATATTGTCTTTAACAGTACCAAACATTAACGAAATATCTTGAGGGACATAGCCTATCTGACGACGTAAATCAGAGGGGTCAATTTGTCTGATATCAGTACCATCTATCAGTATAGAGCCTTCTTGTGCTTCATATAAGCCCATCATAAGCTTTTCAATGGTACTTTTACCTGAACCAATACGACCAATAAAACCAATGCGTTCGCCTGCCTGGATTTTGAAGGAAATATTCTCCAACGCTTTTATGGGTTGATCTGGGTAACTAAAAGAAATATTTTTAAATTCAATAGAGCCTTTAAATGATGGGCGATTTAGGTATTTTTTCCCTGCTCCTCGTTCAACAGGTAGGGACATCATTTTGTTCAGTGATTTTAATGATGCCCTGGCATGATGATATCGAGTTAATAAAGAAGCAATGCTGGCTATCGGGGCTAATGCACGTCGAGTTAAAATAGTACAGGCAACTAATCCACCTGTTGTTAAATCACCATCAGCTATTTTATAAACGCCTAAAATGATGACTGCGACCACAGACATCTGTTGAAAGAAAGTGGTAAGGTTTATAGCAATGGAAGAATAAAAGCGAGAGGTTTGTCCTAGACGTGCTGATTGACCGATGTTTTGTTCCCATTGTCTTTGCATTTGACCTTCTGCGCCTGTACTTTTGATAGAATCAAGATTCGTCAGAGATTCAATTAAAGTTGCATTTTTTTGCGCTGAAAGCTTGAATAACTCATTAATTGTGTTTTTTAAAGGCTTTTGGACGGCAAAGCCGCCTAAAATGGCGCAAGGTAAAACTAACAAGGGAATGAATGCCAAGTCACCTCCGATCATATATATAACCGCCAAAAAAAGAAACAGAAAAGGAAGGTCAATAAATGTAGTCAGTGTTGCTGATGTTAAAAGGTCTCTAAATGTTTCAAACTCATGCAAACTGCTTGCAAATGCTCCGACAGAGGCAGGGCGGTACTCCATCTTGATATTCATGATTTTTTCAAAAATAGTTGCTGATAAAATGATATCAGCACGTTTTCCTGCAGCATCTATAAAATAGCCTCTTAATGATTTCATAATAAAATCAAAAACATAAACGATACTAATACCTATTGCTAGTACCCAAAGTGTTTCTATAGCATTATTGGGTACTACACGATCGTACACATTCATGATAAATAAAGGGGATGCCAGAGCAAACATGTTAATCAGCAAAGATGCCGCTAAAACTTCAATATAAATAGGCCATGATTTATAAAGGACATCCCAGAACCAGTGTTTAGCCTTAGGCGTTGATGAGTTAGATGACCTGTCATCAAACGTATGATTTACCTGAACAAAAAAAGCGGAACCAATGTATTCTTGTTCTAAAACCTTAATATCAACAATTTTTTCACCAGATTCTGTCTCTGGCAAAATGATAGTGTACTGGTCATTGTTTTTAGTAACTAAAACGCATGCTTTATTATCTTTTAACAGCAAAACAGCCGGTAAAACCAAGTTGGAAATTTTGTCTAATGGCCGATTGACTAGTCCTGTGGATAGCCCGGCTCGTTCAGCAGCTCTAATAAATAATGGAGGTGTAAGTTTATTATCTACTAATGGTAATCCAGCAGTTAGTGATTCGGCTGAGTGAGGGTTATGTATGATTTTACATATTGATAGTAGAGCCAATAGCAAGGAATCATTATTGTTGGTATAAGTTGCCGAATTTAGATTAGGTGTAATTGAATTGGGTTCTGTCATATTGCGTGTCCATGGCACATCAAAATTTACTTTTTAATTTTCTCTCAGCAATATCTATTCTTTATTTCATCTTTGGTTTCTGCGTGATTGTCCATTTGAGTTTGGTTTGGGCGAAGAATTTTTTTAAGGCTATATTTAATATGAAAAACATATTACTCAAGTTATAGCCTGTGTAAGTATTACATATAGCCTAGAAATTACTAGAAAAAACTTAATAAAAAAATAAGGGGGTAAGCATATGCCATATATCAGTCGAAATGAAAAAGGGGAAATAATTGAGATTCATGATTCACCGGTAGATGAAGGTGATACATGGGTGGAAGCGGATAATCCAGCTGTAATAGCCTTTTTTAAGGGTATGGAAACAACAGATCAAGCCAAAAAAGCCTTAACAACTACAGATAATGAAATGGTGCGTGTGGTTGAGGATGTGATCGATTTGTTGATGAAAAAGCAAATTTTTATTTTTACAGAATTACCTGAAGCAGTGCAGATAAAGTTAAATGAAAGAAAACAATTAAGGCAAGATATGAATTCCCTTGAAAACCTGATAAATGATGATGACGAAGCAATTTTTTGAGTTATATGATTTTTCAGTGATAGTTTATTTGAATAACATTTTGGATCAGCGTCACTCCACATAACGTGCATGTGTGCCAAGAAGTATTAATATGAGCCTCAGAGTTATGGAGGCTTTGAATGAACAAAAAGTAAGAGTAAATTGTCTATGCAGGAAATCTAAAATATAAATTTTAGTACCTTAGTACAATTGGCAAATAGAAAAGATCAATTTAGAATGATAACGAAATATGAGCTAGTTTAAAGATAAAAGTTTTATGGTCTGTTGTGCAAATGATGCTTAGTTGGACCTAACTTTAAATTATGGCTATTCAGTTTGGGAAACAAGATTTTTTTTAAGCAATAATTAGACTATGACAAGCGTTCAAATAATTGATAAAACAGGCCGTATAAAGCTTAAGTTGTTAGAAGCTGAGGTGAATCCATTTTTATGTGATGATGAAGTGCAGGCTTTAAATTCAATTGAAAAAATGCAACCTTCTGTTGTTATACTCAATTATGAAGTACGTAAAGAACAAACGATTGATTACATAACACTAATTCTTACTGCAAGTTCAGACAGTAAAATAGTTGTAATAGCTGATGAATTGAGCGAAGAAAAAATATTGGATTGTTTATTAGCTGGTGCAAAAGGCTATCAGAGTGTAAAACAGCTTGATGAGCACATAAATAAATTAATCAAAGTTGTTGATGCGGGAGGAGCTTGGGTAACAAGGCGTATGATAGCAAAACTTTTGAATAAAATAAGAGAAGAAAACACAGCTTCTGGTTTTAAGTCTATTGAAAACAAAACTATTGATAAAAAGAAAAGTAAGGCAGCCCGAGCTGGTTCATTATTGAAATATTTTATGATGAAAACTCCAACACACTATTCTCATAAATTAGGAGAATAATAATGACAGATAAGCAAATAGAAAATAAGCAGGAAGAGTCTCTGAACCTGCAGGATTTACTCATAGATGAAAAAGCTGATGGATTGAGTGAATATCTTTCACTATCAATTGAAAATCTTGGGGAAAATACCCGGGTCAGCGTAACCACAGTTGAAGATAATCCTGTGACATATTCTTCAACATTAAATGGAGTGTTATTTTCTGACTTACAGCAGTTGATAGATGTAAATCTAGATTTAGAAAGTGATTGAAAATGTTAATGGCATTTTCTAAGATAGACATGTTTTGAGACTGTACTATACGGCCTGCCTATTTTGGCGGGTTTTTTATTAGTATCGAATTGGTTTTCAAAACCAGCCGGAGATTCTAAATTTTATCTTTTCGGATAAAAAAAACAGGTGCTTATTAATGTTAGAATATTTAGTTTTATTTTTGAAAAATCTGATCCCAGTAAATTGTATGGATTGGAAGTAAAACATAGAATAAAGTGTTTTCTGTGACATAGTTAAAAGATTTAGAAGATTAGTACCAAAGTACAATAGATTTTTTTCCTTTAAGAAGTCACAATTACGCGTAAGGTTGGACTGAAATCAGTCCTTAGATTTATTTATAGATATTTAATTGGGAATAGTGTCATGGCTGCACAAACTGGGATCATAATAACACTTAACGGCACTGCAACTGCTACAGCGCCAGATGGTTCGCAACGTATATTGCAGGTTGGCGATCGTGTATATGCCGATGAATCGATTATGACCGGTTCTGATGGAGCTATCTCCATTGAGTTTTCTGACGGCACTATTATGGATTTAGGACGAGATTCGCAAATAGTTCTAGATAGTGATGCCTATGATTTTGCCGGTGAATCGTTAACGGATGCTGAAGCTGAAGTAGAAACTATTCAACAAGCCTTGCTAGATGGGGCGGATCCAACAGAAATAACTGACCCAGCAGCGGCAGGTGGTGTTCAAGGTCAGAATGAAGGTATTGAACCTGTTATTATTGATTACCTTGACCCTCGTATGACTCCAGAATCAGGATTTGAAACAAAAGGTATAGACGTAGCCTTTGACGAAGATGATGAAATAGGTCT
>Ga0256847_1000436_pt1 | contig 26906 bp, 8 predicted proteins | sample TeddybearmetaG_FD_189099 | JGI IMG/M metagenome (GOLD analysis project Ga0256847, IMG submission 189099) | Hydrothermal vent microbial communities from East Pacific Rise, Pacific Ocean - Teddybear | ecosystem: Environmental > Aquatic > Marine > Hydrothermal vents | place: Pacific Ocean: East... | reverse complement strand
AACATGAGCGCATCATTGGAGTCAAAAGGTGATGCTAAAACGAGGCAGCTTCAAAAGGAAAACAATAAACTCCGAGAAAAAATCGTCCTTAAAGATGGGGTCATAGCTGAGATTATGGAGGATTATATTGCTGTAAAAAAGATCTATGGGGTGCTTTAACGAAAATGTGGGTTCCCCTCAAGCTCAGGAATGAGGTGGTTGATTGGATTCGGCATTATGCCAACATTACCGACATTCCGCTGTTTCAAATGGTTCATTGGGTTGGGGTTGGTCAGGATAGTAAGGACATCACCGTTTTACCCCAAAGTAATGGCAAGATAGAACGCTTTCACGGGTCATTAAAACGAGAATGTATTCGGCCAAAGACGCCACTTTCATTGCAGGATGCGCGCCAAAATGTTGCACGGTATATCAATGATTACAACGCAGAGCAGCTACATAGCGCGATTGGTTATATTGAGCCTATTGATAAGCTGGAGGGAAGACATGAGCAAATCAAAGCCCAGCGCAAACAGAAATTATCCAACGCACTTGAGCAGAGAAAAATAAAGCACAAAGTAATACAGCTTCAAAGAAAAATTAATCTTGACGAAAATAAGGATCTGGCACATAATTTAAGTGTCGAATGAAACAGATGCAGGCTCTACTGGGGAACAACCTGTTGAGGGTTACTTTGGTACGGTAGAAATCAGTGTTAAACACTGGATAATAGATCTTGCTATGCCTAAAAAAACCCATTAATAAAATCATGGCAAGCTAAGCTCAGTCAATATTCGTATATTAATGTTGGCTTGTGGAATAGCTTATTTTTGAGTGCCATTTGTCGGGTTCTCACTGAATCAATGCAATAGTATAATATTAGAACTGTGCGTGCATATTATATTGAAAGTATCGTTTACTTCACACTCAGTCGTGCGATAAATTGCGCATCACATAGCAATGATGGCTTAAAGCATGTTTTATAAAAATCTCCGTTTGCGTCTTGTCAATTGGCTCTGGGGCTATGACTTTTTTATCTCATACCATCAAGACAGTGCCGAAAAGTACGCGATTAATCTGGCAGAGCAATTGCGTAAAAGCGGCTATGATATCTTTCTGGATCACGATGAAATAGCGGGTGGTGATTCACTCTCCGAATCCATCACGCGCGCCATTCATAAAACGCAACGCCTTGTCGTCATTGCTAATGCGCAAGCATTGTCCCAGTCGACCTGGGTTGCGGAAGAAATATTATTATTTACCAGCACCAATCGCCAATGCATCCCGATCATCCTGCCGGATTCATTTTCAATCCCTGACCAGGATACGCCAAAGCATGCACAAGCACGCGAAATCCTCAAAAATAACGACAAGCTGCATATTCCAGAAACCGATGAGAATTTAGCCAGTGGAAGCCCCGATCAGACAAAGGTGATTGATAAATTAGTTAAATCCCGTGGTATTATGCGCCGACGAGTACTGCGCCGATTGATCACGCTAATCACCCTCCTATCGCTTACTGGCTTTGCCCTCTTTAGCAGTGTTTCTTGGCTCAACGCGCTTAACAGCACAGCAGAAGAGAAAAAGGCGAAGTTCGAGGCACAAGACCGTTATGTCCGTTTGGTGATCAACAATGGTATTGCCGCAGAAAAAAATCAAGACCTCTCCCTAGCGATGTTGCATTATCTCAGCGCTCTTGAAGTAACGACACAGGAACGCACGCGACGAAACCACAAGATGCGCTTAGCCAATGCTCAGCGGCGGTTTTGGTCGCCCGTGTATCAGATTCCGGTAAAGTTAAGTGAAGCAACGCTTCATCAAGCGGGTGATCGGGTTGTTGATATTCAGCCTCAATCTGGCAGACTCATGATGGGGGACAGTCCCACCAGCGCGGTTAGACAATATTTACTTCAGGTCAAAGACAAAAACAGTACATTGACGACGATTTCTGCACTGGAAGCGAGCCGTGTGACGTTAAGCGAAAATGGGAAATATTTACTGTATGCTGAGAAAATAGGAGAGCAGCAGCATCAAGCCGTATTATATGACCTCACCTTCAATCACAATAAAGCCACCTCACAAGTACAGGAAAAGCCAATAACTGCCATCGCCTTGAGTCCGTTGAGCGATACTTTTGCAACCACCACTCATGACCGAAAAGTACACCTATATCCTATTGCGGATGGCGGCGGTACTTTTCTCGATCCGCTACTCCGGGCAGACACCATTTATGCCACTGAGTATGCAGTAGATGGTAATACCCTGGTTTTAGATGGCACCTCTGCCTGGAATCTGGATTTACCAAAACCGGCATTTCTCGCTGCTTATGATTCAGCCGTACAGATAGCTTTCAGTTCGGATGGGTCACTATTAGCAACAGCTACAAGTGGCGGCGGGGCCATTCGGTTCTTTAATGCGAAAACGTGGCAACCCACTCGACCTGCTGATGACGATTTGACGATTTTTTCATTATCCTTTGCTGCTCCAACTAATGCATTCATGGCCGTTGGCAGCGGCAATATCGCATTGCATAGCACCTCAGGCAAAAAATTGTCTACGTCCGCTACAACATCGTGCCTAGATGCTTATTCTGTTGCTGCTATACCCCATGTTGAACAGTTTGTGGTTGGCACTCAAAGTGGCATGATTTGTGTCATGCAGGCCAATGGTCATTGGGGAGATGCTTGGCAAGCGCATGACGGTCATATAAAACAGATTGCGGTCAATACCCTTGGCATGGTGGTGGTTACAATAGGGCGTGATGGCTGGGTGAAGGCATGGTCCATTGATACTAAAACAAAACTTTGGGAACATCAGCAGGTAACAGAGTACGAGGATTCTCTGAGCCATTTGGCCATTTCTATAAAAGATGTTGTTGCGGTTTCAGATGAATCAGGAAAAACAATACTGTATAACGCTATCACAGGCATGCGCATAAGCACATTAAAGCACAATAATGCCAGTGTTCACTGGGCTGCCTTCAGTCCCGATGGACAATCACTGGCAACTGCCTCTACCACTTATTCATCATCAGAGCAACTGGGAGAGAGTCGGATTTGGGATATTGCCTCTAAAAGCCTGCAATCCCCAATTATCGTCCATCAATCGCCTGTCTTACGCGTGGTGTTCAGCCCGGATGGTCGTCGTATCGCGACAGCAACTGAAGCAGGAAGCAGCCGAGTTTGGGATGCTGACAGCAGTCAACCAATCACGGGTTGGATGCGGCATGTTGGCATTATATGGTCTATCGCGTTCTCGCCAGATGGTCGTCAACTGGTGACCGCATGCTCAGATAATAAGAAACGCGTTTTCCCCTATGAAGCTGATCGCTCAGGTGTTTGGGTTTGGGCGCTGCCTGAAGATACCCGATCTATGAACAACATTCGCGATTATGTAGAGTATGTGGCCAGTCGCCAATTGGACGACAATGGAAATGTTGTTTTACTGTCTCCAGAAGCGTTGGTCTCACGTTGGCAGCGCATAACAAAGCACCCTGTGCCACAGTACTTGATGAATCATTCAACAGAACAAGTGAGTGCTAAGTACCAGCAAGCCGTACGCAAACACACGGCGGTCACTGACATTGTGGCTGCTGCGCGTATTGAGATTTTCGATGCAAGATTCTCTCATGCCAGAGCGATTGTCGAACATGGCTACCGTGTGTTTCCAAATAATGCTCAGCTGCTGCTGTTGCGTGCCCATCTGGATTTTCTTGATGGAAAAACGTCATCGAAGGAAAGCTATTTGCCTTTTGAAGGTGCGCTGGAAGCGGCTGCGAAGGATGTGAATGCGTTTTTTGTGCAACATGTGATACCGAGAAGGGTGGTTCAGGCTCACAGCCATATTAACTTTAGCCTTATTCATGCGTTTCCTGAGCAGTTGCTCGAATAAATTTTCATGCTCAGAATCGATCTTTTTTGGCTACTGAGGCCCGTTTAAGGGTCATTATCCGTTCGGACTTCTAATTTGGATATTTGGCCCATTCCAAACAGCTGATGCTATGCTGCTCTGGTGAGCACGCCAAACCGATCAGATAGATCGTTGGTGGCTCATTTTTATCGTTGTCAGCATAGTGTTTATTAACGATCTGTCGAGAATCTGTGCCCACGATTGTGCGATTGATAATCAGACCAGGTCAGACTAGACTAAATAGTAGATGTGGAGGATCGAATCATGCAAATCACCAATATTTCTGATGCAAAAGCCAGCTTATCTCATTTGATAAAAATCGTACAAGAAACGAATGAGCCAATTATTATTGGAAAAGCGGGAAAACCCGTTGCTGTATTATCTGCTTACCGGGCAGATACTGCTCCTCGGCAACTCGGTGGGAGTTGGCAAGGCAACGTTGAAATGGGCGAGGATTTTGATGAGCCAGATGAAAACATAACGAATAGCTTTTATAATACGTCAATATTTCCTGAAGAAGAATGAATTTTCTGCTTGATACGCACACGCTGATTTGGGCACTGGAAAACAACCCTACGCTTTCAACAGGTGCTCGTGAGGCGATTGTTGATGGCAAAAATCTGGTTTTTGTCAGTGCGGTTTCTATCTGGGAAATCACCATTAAGAATGCGATAGGGAAACTTAAAACACCCGATAATCTCATTGAAGAAGTCGAGCTACACCGCTTTACCAAGCTCAATATTGATTTTGTACATGCCCGACTTGCTGGCAGATTGCCAGACATTCACAAAGATCCTTTTGATCGCATGCTGATCGCCCAAGCGATAACTGAAAAGCTGATACTGGTAACGAGAGATCAGACGATTCCAAAATATGATGTCAAATTGCTCATCGCTTGATTGTCTTCCAAAAAAGCACACCGCTCCGCCCCCTGTGTCAGGATAGTTGTCCGATGAGTAATTCGGGAAATCGTATGACGATATGTGGCGCGCTACACTAACAGAAACAATCAATGTGTTAATGCTAAATATATAACTAATATCGTCCCGGTGAATATATTTGCAGAAACCACAGGTAAAACAAAGTTTTTTAATGATTTTATATTATTTTTAGATAAAAAATCTAAAATAAAAACCTCAGCGATGATAGAGATAATCGTTGTTCCGATGATATATCCAAGCGTACCAAAAATTAGTCCAATTGGAATTCCTACGATAATTATTGGTACGCCTAAGAATAGTGATGCAATATTAGCTAAAAAACTTTTCAAATATGGGTGGTCAACTAGTTTTAAATAATGGTAGATAACACCTTCGATAACGATACACGTAACCATTGCAGCAATGATCCACCTGATTTCACTGTCTTCAGAAAATAAAGAAGCACCAAAATAAATCAGTGGGCCGGGTCCTCCAATATTTGAATGAACTACTGGAGTAACAGTTGCACAAGACACCAGTGCATATAAAGAAAATATTACTTTAGATTTTTTTATTTTAGCCGCTCTATTTTTTATCATATTTTTTGTAGTACAAAGGCTCTGGGATATTCCCTGGGCCATAGCCCCTTGTATCAGGATAGTTGTCCGATGAAAATTTCAAGTATTACGCTACAGTAACTTTACTAGATAGAAGCTGAAAGGGTGGTAAATAAACACTAGGATTACTACGAACAAAAACAAAATAGCCAACCACTTTATGAGGCTACCAGCAACCCAGCTACGGTATTTCGCGAGAAAGAATGAACCAAGAAAACAGAACAACACTGATGTAAATACTAAATAATAAGAAACTGGATTATAAGAAACTGGGGGCCAATCACTGAATACAAACCACGCGTTTTCAAATAATAAACTTGAAAAATATAGAATAAATCCAGTCATTATAAATATAAAACTATAAAGCAATGACCTATCTATTTTCATATTACCTGCATTTTTATCAAGCTTTTTCCGCTGTAAATGGATGTGGATCCTCACCAATAAGGTAAAATTCTAGATCACTTTACCCCACTCATCAAATACTCGATAAATTCCAGAGCTTCCTTTGCGCACCCCCTTTACCCAAATGTCGACAAAATATGCAGCGCCATTGATCAGTTTTTTTCTCTTTCTCTTTTTATTTTTTTCAATATCATCTCAACAGTGATTCCACTCTGAGAAATAAGATAGAGATTTTGATTTAAGGTGTCACCTTGAGGATTTGAATGAAACTCTGTATTCATATATAGGTAAATTCTATCAATTTCTAAGTATATATATGACGTAGGCGTTTTTATGATGACACTCCAATCAGGGAATGACCATAGTGATAGCCATAGAGCATTTAATAGTTCAATGCTAACCAATTTATCATCATAAACGTCAAGCGTGTGATACCTATAATCTTCATATAGCTCATCATCGATTAAATGAAAATCCTTTTTTTCTTTTTGTACTCTGTAAAAAGGAAATTCTCCCTCTTTATCTGGCAGAATAAGTGTTTCCAGTTTAAAACCCACATGACCAAAATGAGAAATGGTATTGACCAGAATATTGCGTGACTGGTGAAACTCTTTCGTCGATATATTGGAACGATTTCTTTCATTTGAAGGAATATCATCATATGACGCCACTTTTTGAAACGGTATATCTGTGATGGCATCATACTTATCGTTAAAATCAATCACCAGGCGTGTGCATTCTGTCGGTAATGAAAAACACTTATGATAAATTATTTTTATAAAAATAAATATTTTTAGTGCTAAGTTGTTCACTATGCCTGACCCTGTGAAACTAGCGGTGATTTTTCTATGGAAGGTGGAGTATGGCTCATAACGAGCTGGAGGCGATGATCAGGATCCGGGTTATTTAATTTTTTTTTCGGGTGAACCCGGTGTTGATCATTTCCGTCGAGCGGGTCGGGTGGTTACTCGGTGGCGCGCTTTTGTAGCAACGTGCTCATCTCATCTTCTGCCATTGGTTCGCCTAAATAAAAGCCTTGCCCCATATCGCAACCGCAGTCATCTAAAAACTGGTATTGTGCTTGTGTTTCAATGCCGGTGCCAATCACTTTCACGCCCATTTGTTGGGCGATCATCATGCCCAGCTCAATGGCTTTGCGTGCGCTATCTGTGTCACAATTTTGGACTAATTGGGGGGCGATTTTTAGCTGGCTGATGGGTAACTCAGATAATTGTAAAAGGGATATCCGATCCATGCCAAATTGTTCCAGGATGACGTTCACGCCCATGTTGCTGAGATAATGGATGACGTGCAGAATGTTGCTGTAGTCCTGCAAAATGGTGTCGTTAATCTCAAAAGTTAAGTGTTCGGCATGAAACGCATGTTGCTCAAGAAATTCAGTCAGGGTTTTTTCAAAAAAACCTTTTTGCAGTTGCTCGCAGCTTAAGTTAATCGCCAAATTGGTTTCTGGGGCAATCAGCTCTGCGGCTTTCCACGCGTTGATGCGGCCACTGGCGGTTTTTAACATCCATTCGGTGAGGTAGGGCATAATGCCGATTTTTTCGGCGATGGGGAAAAAGGCTTCGGCTGCCAGCAGGCCTTTTTCTTCATGATCCCAGCGTAATAAGACTTCAATGCCAATTAATTTTTTATCTGAAAAAGAGAATTGGGGTTGATAATAGAGCTGGAATTGTTGGTCTAGCACCGCCGCTCGGAGTTGTTGTTCAAGCAAAATACGGGCGGTGGCTTTTTTGTGCAGTTCCGCTTGAAAAAACAAATAGCTAAATTGGCCTTTGTCTTTGACTTGGTGCATGGCTTTGGAGGCGGCACCAATGAGCACATCGGCTTCTGTGCCTTCGTTCGGGCAAACCGAGATGCCGATACTGGTGCGCACAGAAAAGGTGGCGTCGTCGACTGTGTAGGTGGGGGTTAATAAGGACAGAATTTTTTCAGAGACGGTGGCAATATCTTTGGTTTCATAGATCGGCTCTAATAAAATCATAAATTGGGTGGCGTTCGGCCTGGCCAGCACATCGCCTAAGCGTATGCTTTTTTGCAAGCGTTCGATAATGCTGGCGACCACTTGTTCTGCGTTCGCATCCCCGTGGTTTTCTCGCAGGTGGATTAAGTCATCAAAATCGAGGCATAAAATCGCCAGGTACACGGCTTTACGTTGTGCTCTTGCAATCGCCGCCACCAGTGCACGGTGAAAGCCTTCTTCATCTGGTAATGCGGGCAATACTGCGTTGCTCATAGCGACTCCGCTGATTAATTAAACCGGATCTTCAACTTCTTCCTCCTTGAGTTTAATCCATGGATAGCCACGGCGTTGAAAAAATCTACGTTTTGTTGCGTTAGCGGGCTTTTTTGCGGCGTAAGATGCCTTCGTGTAATGCGTAATCCCCGGTTTTTTGGTCTGCAAAAAAATGTTTTAAGGTTTCTTTTACCACCGGAAAAGCCAATTCCGTCCACGGGATATCGGCTTCAGAGAACAGCGCAACCTCTAAACTTTCAGGGCCAGGTTCAAACGCCAAGTTATCCAATTGGCAGCGATACAACAGATACACTTGGCTAATGTGCGGGATGCTATATAAAGCATACAGCGAGTGCTGGCTGACTTGTGCACGGGCTTCTTCCCAGGTTTCCCGGATGGCTCCGTCGGCGCTGGATTCGGCATTTTCCATAAAACCGGCGGGCAGTGTCCATAAGCCGTGGCGCGGTTGTATGGCGCGTTTGCAGAGTAATATTTGGTCTTCCCATTGCGCCAGGCAGCCGACCACCACTTTGGGGTTTTGATAATGAATCACGTCACATTGGTCACACACAAAGCGCTGACGGTTATCCCCGTCGGGTATTTTTTGACTGACCGTGTGGCCGCATTCACTGCAAAATTTCATGATAAGCCTAATCCCTTGATGACACGTGAGTGCCGATGGTATACCAAAAATCTCCAATTCTATATATCGAATGTCTGGCGAATCTTCCCCCGGTGTTGGGCATTATCGACTATTTTATAGAGTGGATGTTTGTGTTTTGTTCACCATGACGGCGAATCAAGCGGCAGCCAGTACGCCATAATCAGCAGCACAAAGGACTTAGGTCATGCATGACGACGATGAAATCACTGAAGTCGGTGATGAGCAAGTGGAATACTTTCCATTATCGTATTCACAAGAACGCTTGTGGTTGTTGAATGAAATTACGCCGGGAGAGAGCGTCTACAACATGTCGGCGGCGTATCGTTTGTCTGGTGCTTTGGATGTGCCCGCGCTGCAAAGTGCGTTTCAATACTTGGTTGACCGGCACGAATCGCTGGTGACCAACTTTGCCGAAATCGATAATCAGCCGGTGCAGTTTCTGCGTGAAGAAGAAGCTTTTACGTTAGAACATCTGACAGTAGACCCAGACCAGCCTGTATCCGCACAGATTCAAGCGGTGGCATTGGCGCATGGCAGCCGGGTGTATGATTTACAACAGGACTGGTTGTTCCGGGTGGCCTTGGTGACGCTGGAGGAAGCAGAGCAGCATGTGTTGCTCATCTCCATGCACCATATTATTTCGGATGGTTGGTCGGTCAAGCTGTTAATGAACGAGCTGGCGTTGGTGTACGGGGAGGTGTTGGATGGGGGCGAGCCGAACCTGGACGCGTTAGACATCCAGTATATTGATTTTGCCGAGTGGCAGCGTGAAAATTACACCGAAGCGCGTTTGGCTAACGCCATTCAGTATTGGACGCAAACCTTAAGCAATGCGCCAACACTGGCGTTGATCACGGATTACCCTCGGCCGCCGTTACAGACTTTTCACGGCGCGAGTTTTGAATTTAGCCTCAGTGCGGATGTGGTCAGCGCCATCCGAGGCTATTTGACGCAGTATCGAGACGTGACGTTATTCATGTACTTGATGGCGGTCTATCACGTATTTTTATTTCGGCAAACACACCAGCAAGACTTAACCGTTGGCACACCGGTGGCCAATCGTGATCGGGTTGAGCTGGAAAACATCATTGGTTTTTTTGTCAACACGGTGGTGATTCGCAGTAAGCCAGAGCCAGATATGACGTTTGAAGCGTTTTTGACGGCGGTTAAAACCCAAACCATTGCGGGTTTTTCGCATCAAGAAGTGCCTTTTGAAATGCTGGTCAAACACTTAAGCCCGGAGCGAGATACCAGCCACACGCCGATTTTTCAGACCTTATTCGCCTTACAAAATTTACGCACGGAAGGGCTGGTCTTGCCGGGTTTAAACATTGATCCGCTGGAGATGGATTACACCCATAGCCGTTTTGATGTGTCGTTGGAGATGTTTGAGTCCGGCTCACAGATGATTGGGCGTTGGGAATATAATACGGATCTATTCAGTGAAACCCGCATTCGCGATATGACGGCGACGTTTGTGGCCTTATTAAGCGGCATTGCGGAAGACCCGAAACACGCACTGGGAGATTACCCGCTCCAAATCGGCCCACCTGTGGCCGCCGAGCCGAGCCCGCCGACGCAGTTTAACACCGTGGTGCAGCAGTTTGAGCACCAAGCGGCACAAAGCCCGGCGCAGTTTGCGTTGCGCCAAGGGCCAGTGGCACTAACTTATGCCCAATTGAATCATAAGGCCAATCAGCTAGCACGGTATTTACAAAGCCAAGATCTGCCCACGCAGGCGTTAATCGGGATTAACCTGCAACCTGGGGTGGATTTGATTGTGGCCATCTTGGCGGTGGCCAAATTGGGCCATTGTTATGTGCCGATTGATGTGTACCTCGGCAGTGAGCGTATCTCTAGTATTTTGACGCATGAATTATCCTTGGTGCTGACGCAGCAGGACCACGCCATTCCCGAATATTACCTTGGCCCTGTGATGTCCCTGGCGGAAGTGCCCTATAGCGCGTTTCCTGAGCATAACTTGGATATTCAGGTGCACCCAGAAGCCCCGGTGTATTTGCTGCATGATTTTGTCATGGATGGGGTCAGCGTGCATGAAACCTTCAGCATCACACAACGGCAGCTACATCAAGCGTTGACCTGGTATGGCTCGGCGTGTGCAGTGGGGGCGGACAGCCGCAATATTCTCACCGGCTCGATTCAAAGTAGCTCGAACCAACTGAATGCGTTGGCCATGTTGGGTTATGGCGGTTTGTTGGTGATTCCCGATTGTGTGTGTTTGGGGGTGGCGGCGGTCACGGATCTGATTGACCAATACAGCATCACACACCTGGATGTGGCGGATGAGGTGTTTCAAAAAATCTTGCGTTTGGAGCAAGTCAACAGCCGTTTGGCCTCACTCACGCAGGTGACTTTGCGTGCCTCACACCACGGGTTTAGAACCGAGGTTGAAGCGGATATCGTGCAGGCGACCAGTACGTTGCGTGAATTGGGTTTGCAATTGCTGCAAACCTACCGCATCCCCGCCTGTGGTGGCGTGGTGGCAAGCCATGTTCTGCCCACGCAGGATGTGCCCAAACAGATTGGCTTGGCGGTTGCGCACATGCCATCTGAGGTGATTGACTCGTTCGGGCAAGTGTTGCCGATGGGCGTGGTGGGCCAATGGGTGGTCGGGGATGCCCGTTATGTCACTGGCTTGCAGGTGTTTCGGGATCATTGTGGGCGTTTGCTGCATGCCGACAAAACCTGTGCCATGTCATTGTCCGCCATGGCTTACTGGGAAGACACCCTGGCGCAAGTGCAGGCCTTAAACCTACAAACCGATTTGAAGCGTACGGAGACACCCGCCCTGGTGTGGGAACATGTGTATTTTACCGTGGAAGCACCGGTGTATCGGATGACCGAGCACTTGGTCACGGAGCTGGGCACCTCGCGTTTTATTATTCTGTTATCGGTTTATTATGTGTTCCTGGCGAAACAGTCCGGGCAATATGATGTGTGTGTCGGGGCGTTGATTCCTGGGCGTAATCAACAAGGCTGGGAAGAGGGTTTGGGCTGTTTTGTGCACCAGATGCCGATTCGTGTGAAGTTACAGGATAATCCGTCTTTTAAAGTGTTGATTGAGCGTGTATCTAGTGCTTTGCAAGCGGCCTGTGAGCACCAGAACATTTCCCTTGAAAGCTTAATCAAACAACTTAATCTACCGCGCGATGCAGCCATCGCGCCGTTATTTCAAGTGGGTTTTTCACTCCAGGAAACCGCGTCAGAAGCGTCTGAAATTGCCTATATTCCGTTTGATGATGCGTTAGACCTGGCCTTAATGGTGTTCGAAACGAACAAAAGTTTATTGGGGTCTTTGCATTTTAGAACGGATTTATTTTTAAGAAAAAATGCAAACCGTTTAATCATGCACTACCAAAGTTTGCTCAAACACCTGTTAATGCACCCGAATAAACCCGTTCAATATTTATTCTGGCAGCCATTGCAGCAGTTAATGGACGATTTATCACTCAGCCAGGATGAGTACCGCACGGCCTTGCCGTTAACGCCGGTACAGCGGGACTTGTATTTAGACGCCAAAGTTAATCCAGACTCCATCGGCAGCAGTATAGGCTCCAGTTTTACGTTGCAGGGCCAGTTAGAGGTGGAATGCTTGCGGGCGGCGCTACAGAAATTATCCGACTGTGATGAAATGCTCCGGGCCGAGGTCAAAACCACCGATGCGATGTTAACGGATGTGGCGTATTTTGCCATCCGGCGTGAAAAAACCGCATTACTGGAAGTGGAAACGTGTACCTCGGCCCTCTCGGCCAGTGCGCTTGCGGATAAGGTTAACGCCTTTATTTACCAGCCTTATCAGTTAGAAACGCACCCCTTGCTGCGGCATAAATTGATCGTGACCCCAACCGAATCTATTTTTGTGTTGGCGGTTCACCATATTTTATTGGATGGTTATGCCGAAGCAAAATATCTGCAACGCATTGCGCTGGCGTATACGCATTTAAAACAGGGCGGTGAGGGCGCGCACGAAACCTGTTCTGCGGCTTTAGAATTCACCGCGTTTACCCAACACAGCACGCGTGTGATTGAACAATTTGACCGTGCCTCTGCATGGCAGTATTGGTGCAAACACAGTGCCAACGTTGAACCGCTGGACTTTAAACTGGTTGAACCACAAAGCACCGAAATCATTTCCATTAAGCGCAGCATTACCGGGGCGGAATGGCAGTCTATCCAAGACTATTGTGCGCTGCATCGGCTCAGTGTGGCGGCCTTTGTGCAGGGTTTGTATGCGCTCTTATTGAAGCATTATTGTCGTGCAGAAAAAGATTTTATTCTGTCAGAAATCTTGGGTGGGCGGCATGCCCGCAACAAAGACGTGCTGGGTTGTTTTTATCGGCTAAGCCCGGTTATTTATCAACAGCAGGCCATCGCCAACGACACCGAGTTACTGGATTTATTTCAATATGTGGGGCGGCAGCGCCGCACCATGGGCAAAGCGGGTTATACCTCGGTCTTTTTTCAGAAGCAAGTGTTGCCACAATCGCGCTCATCCTTTTTTTATAACTACTTTAACTTACCTTCGACTTTAGACATTGAAGGGCAAGCGCTTGTGATTGATATACACGCCGCATACCCCCGTGCAGGCGAAATCCACTTAGTCCCGAAAGAATATGCGGATCACATTGAGCTCAACCTGAATTACGATGCCCAAGTATTTACCGATTTAAACTTGCTCAACCGTTTGCCTTATTTGATGCAGCAAGTGGTACATGGCTGTAAAACGGTGGGTGACTTAACCTTATTAACGCCGGATGAAGTGGATGTTTTATCCGTACTGGACAGCAAAGCCCTGGTCACACACCCGCAGACGGCGGCGATTCATACACCGATTGTGGCCGCCACCGAGCGATATGCTGAGCGCATTGCGCTAGCGCAAGGCTCGGAGGTCTTGAGTTATCATTCGCTGGCGCAACAGAGCAACCAACTGGCGCATTATTTACAGCGCATGGGGGTCGGTCGGGGCCAATCCGTGGCTTTATTATTGCCCAAAGGCATGCATTTTATCGTCTCTTTATTGGCGGTTTTAAAAGCTGGGGGCTGTTATGTGCCGGTGGATCCGAATTACCCCTTGAGCCGGATTGAATATATTTTGCGTGATGCCGGGGTGAAACATTTAATCACGCTGAAAAACGCACGCCACCAGGTTGATGTGGCGCACGTCATTCATGCCGACCAGAGCGCTGCATTAAGCGCTTATCCGACGACCTTACCCAAAGGCGCTGCGGGCGCAAATGACTTGGCCTACATCATTTATACCTCGGGCTCCACGGGCAAACCCAAAGGCGTGGGGGTAACGCATGCCGGGGTGGTCAACCTGTTACATTGGTACCGCAAAACTTTACGCCTGCATGAAGCCTCGGTGACCGTGATCATCAGTGCTTTGGGCTTTGACCTCACGCAGAAAAACTTATTGGCGAATTTATGGGTGGGCGGAAAAATCGTTTTCCCGGTACAAGATAATTATGATTTAGAAGACATTATTGAAACCATTCGGGAACACAAAGTTACTTATTTAAATTGTGCGCCGAGTGCTTTTTATCCCTTGGTGGAGAACCCGCAACAGTGGCCCGATCTGTCGACATTAAAATGCATTGTTCTGGGGGGGGAGGCGATTCAATTTGAGCAACTGAAAGCGTGGTTAACGCATCAGCAAGCGGATTTAATCAACAGTTATGGGCCAACCGAATGTACTGACATTGCCGCCTCTTTCCGGGTGAAACGCGGCAAATTCTTTGAGCGGCATGCGCTGCCCATCGGCCAAGCCAACGACAATGTTCACCTGTATGTGGTCGATCCGCTGGGGCATTGTTGTGTGCCGGGTGTGGTCGGGGAGCTGTACATTGGCGGCTTGGGGGTGAGCCAAGGGTATGTGTTTGATGCTGCCAAAACCAACCTCAGTTTTGTGCCGTTTGCGCTGCCTGGGCAAACCCTGGAAACGGTGTATAAAACCGGGGATTTGGTACAAGCTTTGGCCGATGGGCAATTGCTGTATGTGGGTCGCTCAGACCACCAAGTCAAATTACGCGGTTTGCGCATTGAGTTGGGTGAAATTGAAAGCGCCATACGCCAAATGGTCGGTGTGTCGGAAGCCTTGGTGTTGGTTAAATCCGAGCAATTGCTGGCGTATGTGTTGGGCGAGGTCGCAGAAGACCGCCTCATGCAGCATTTAAAACAGACCTTACCGCAATATATGCTGCCCAATTTTATCATTCCGATGAACCACTTCCCGCTCACCCCGAATGGCAAAGTGGATCGCCGAGCCTTGCCCCTGCCGAATGTGAATAAAGCCCATTCTCAGCGCCCTGCAGCCGGTTTGGAAACACAGTTAAGCGAGCTCTGGAAAGCTTTATTACAAGTGCCCGAAGTATTTGCAGAAGATGACTTTTTTGCTTTGGGCGGGCATTCACTGTTGGCCACGCAATTAATTTCCCGCGTGCGTAAGCTCTTGGAAATCGACGTGCCCGTGAGCTTGATTTTTGAGTATTCGGTGCTGAGTGATTTGGCCGCGATTTTGTCACAGCGGCAACAGGGTGAGCGCGTGGCCGATGTGGTCATTCCACGGCTGACCAAACGCCAGGTTTTCCCGTTATCTTCAGCGCAGGAGCGTTTGTGGTTTCTGCACCAATTTGACCCCAGCAGCACCGCGTATAACATGCCCGCAGCGGTGCAATTAAGTGGGCCATTGGCGCTTGATATATTGCAACAAGCGCTGCTGGCGTTGGCGCAACGGCACGACATTTTACGCTGTGTGCTGTCAGCGGATGAAAGCACGGTTTGGCAGCGCCAAGCCGAGCTGGAACCGGTTTTACAAATAGAAGACATTGGCCATTTAGCCGCAGAAGAACAGGCTTTGGCGCTGCAAGTGATGGCGCAAAAAGTGCTGGATCATGTGTTTGATTTGGGCACCGGGCCATTGTGGTTGACCACCGTGGTGAAACAGTCTGAACACAGCCATGTGCTGTTTTTCTGTATGCACCATATTATTTCAGATGGTTGGTCGATGGGGGTTCTGTTTGCAGAATTAACCCAGCTATATAACGCCATTAAACACAATGAACCGGATAATCTAGCGGCATTACCCATCCAATATGGGGACTTTGCGCATTGGCAGCGCGGTTATTTAAGCGATGAACGTTTGCAAACCCAAGTGGCCTATTGGCAACAACGCCTGCAAGATGCACCGACGTTAGCCTTACCAACGGATTTTCCACGCCCGAGTAACATGACACAAGCGGGTTGCGCGTACACCTTTGTGTTACCCGCCGCGTTGCGACAAGACATTGAAGCTTTTGCGCAAGCGCACAAAGCCACCGTTTTTATGGTTTTGATGAGTGCGTATATTGTTTTATTAAGTCGTTACTCTGGGCAATCGGATGTGTGCGTGGGCACGCCCATCGCAGGCCGGCACCGGGCCGAAACGGAAGGGTTAATCGGCTTTTTTGTGAATACATTGGTGCTCAGAATACAGCTGGATGATGAGATATCGTTTGAACAATTGGTGCGCCAAGTCAAGCAAACGGCTTTATCCGCTTATGAACACCAAGATATTTCGTTTGAAAAATTAGTCGAAGTGCTCGGGGTGGCGCGGGATACGCGCTACACGCCGTTGTTCCAAACCCTGTTTGCTTTCCAGAATACCCCGGATATTGATTTGTCTAAAGGTTTTTCAGGCTTACACACAGAGCCGTATACACTGGACATTGCCACCGCCAAATTTGACCTCAGTTTGATCATTGCTGAAGCCGATGCGCAGCTCGCGTGTGTGTTTGAATACAACACGGATTTATTTCAAGTCCACAGCATTGAACAAATGTCGCGGCATTATGTGGCCATCTTAGACGGCGTGCTGGCGCGCAAAGAGGCCCAGATAGACGACATTGATTTTTTGTCCACGCAAGATTACCAACGCCTGTTGGTGGACTGGAACCAAACACAATACGACGTGCAAGCCACCTCAGTGGTTGACTTGTTCGCCCAACAAGCCGAGCAACACCCAGATGCGATAGCCGTGCGCTGCGGTGATCAGAGTTTGACCTATCAACAGCTAGAGCATCAATCCACACGCCTGGCGAGTTATTTATTGGCCCAAGATGTTCGCCCAGATGATGTCATTGCGGTGTTTTTACCGCGCACCATTGAAACCATTATTGTGCATGTGGGCATCCTCAAATCGGGCGCGTGTTACGTGACCATTGATCCGATTCTACCCAAAGACCGTGTGGCTTACATCGTCGAAGATGCACAAGCAAAACGCCTGATTACACGCTCGCATATGCTCCATCACACCGATTTTCCGGCTGGTTTGATGTTTTATATGGACAAAGACTGGGCCTCGGTGAGCGGCTTTCCGGTGTTGGATTTACCCCGTGTTGAGGGTGAACACTTGGCTTACATGATCTACACCTCGGGTTCAACCGGCAAACCGAAAGGCACGTTATTAGAGCATCATTCGTTGATTAGTTTATTGGAATGGCAAATCGACACGTTTGCTTTGGGCACACAAGATCATGTGTCGTCGTTTTCTGGTTTGGGGTTTGATGCGTCAGTTTGGGATATTTGGTTAAGTTTGTGTGCGGGCGCGTGTTTGCATTTGGTCGATGATGCGTTGCGGTATAACGTGGAAGCGGCCATGCAATGGTTTCTGAGTGAAGGCATTACGACCGGTTTTATGCCGACGCCGATGTATGAAGCCATGTTGGATTTACCCTGGCCAGACAGCACCCAGATTCGGGTGCTGATGGTGGGGGGGGATCGCATGCACCGTTTCCCCAGTGACCACCTGCCGTTTGAAGTGGTGAACGTGTATGGCCCTTCAGAATGTACCATGATCGCGACGTTTGACCGCTTGCAAGCGCGTCAACAAGAATTATTGCCGTTGATTGGGCGGCCCGTTGGCAACGCCCAAATTTACATTGTGGATAAAAAATCCCAACCCGTGCCCATCGGCGTGGTCGGGGAGATCTGCATTGCCGGTGCGCTGGTCGGGCGGGGGTATGCGAATAACCCTGGGCTCAGTGCAGAAAAATTCACCCACCTGACTTTGCCATTGATCGGGCAAACACGGGTGTATCGGAGTGGGGATTTAGGCCGCTTTAAACAAGATGGGCGCATTGAATGTTTGGGCCGAATCGACTCCCAGGTCAAATTACGTGGGTATCGGATTGAATTGGGTGAGATTGAAGCGGTCATCGGGCAATATGATGGGGTCAAAGAAACCCTGGTGTTGATGCGCAGTGAAGCTGGCATGCCGGATTTTCTGGTCGCGTATGTGGTCGGATTGGCCGACCCTGAGCAGGTATTACCGGACTTTTTGAGTGAGTCCATGCCGGACTATATGGTGCCCAAAGTGTTTGTGACGATGGACCGCTTGCCTTTGACGGTAAATGGTAAAGTGGATCGCAAAGCCTTACCCGTGCCGGAAATGCGTGCGACGACAGAAGCCTATGCAGCCCCAGAAACACCGGAAGAGGAATTATTGGCGAGTATCTGGGCGGATTTACTCCAGTTGGACCAAATTGGCCGGCAGGACAACTTTTTCGAATTGGGCGGGCACTCTTTATTGGTGACCCACTTGGTGTCGCGCATTCGCCGTCATTTCCAAGTCTCCCTGGCATTAAAAGTGGTGTTTGATGAGCCGGTATTATCCAGCTTGGCCAAAGCCATTCGGCATGCTCAGCAACACTTATTAAAAGAAGCCTTACCTGACATTGGTTTGGTTTCCCGGCAACATCCACAGCCGCTATCGTTTGCCCAAGAGCGTTTTTGGTTCATTGAAAAACTGGCCCCGGATACGCCGGTGTATAACGTGCCTTTTGCTTTTCGCATCACCACGGAAATTGATTTTTCGGTCTTCCGGCAAGCCCTGAACGACATGGTGTCGCGGCATGAATTATTGCGCACACGTTTGTTTGAAGACGATACCAGCATCACCCAAGTGGTTGACCCTTACGTTTTTGAAGAATTTCAATTTGAAGATCTACAGCATCTTAGTCGGGTAGAATTTGATCAAGTGGTGGCTGAGGAAAGTGTGAATGAAGCCAATACCCCGATCTCGTTAACCTCGGATTGGTTGTGGCGCATTCGTTTATACAAACAAAACAGTGCGCACTTTATTGTCATCTTGAACCTGCACCATGCGATTGTGGATGGTTGGTCATTGAAGGTCTTGATGAGTGATCTGGCGCAGGCTTACCAGGCGCGTTTGCGTCAAACCGAGCCGGTGTTCCCAGAAAAACCGTATGATTATTTAGATTTTGCGGTGTGGCAGCGCGAATGGTTACAAGGGGAAAAATTAGCCCAACAATTGGATTTTTGGAAAAGTAATTTGCGCCAAAGCACGATCCTGCATTTACCCACGGACTTTCAGCGCCCCCCGGTGCAAACGTTTGAAGGCAATGTGCTCTCGTTTACCTTGGGCGAAGCGCTCAGCGAGCAAGTCACGGCCTATGCCAAAGCCCAAGGGGTGACGTTGTTTATGGTCATGCTGGCGGCATACCATGTGTTGCTGAAGCAATATACTGGGCAGGATGATATCTGTATCGGCACGCCGGTATCGGGCCGTAACCATGAAGGTTGGGAGGCTGTGCTGGGGTGTTTTGTGAACAGTTTACCGATTCGCATTCGCTCGGATGCGAACCCCACCTTCACTGAACTCCTGGCCCAGGTCAACCGGGCATCGGTGGATGTGTTTACGCACCAAGATGTGCCGTTTGAAAAAATTGTAGAACATCTGGATCTACCGCGGAATACCGCGTTCCCACCGGTCTATCAAACCGCCTTTTCATTACAAACGCATGAGATTGGGGACATTCGGGCGAGCATTAACGGCGAAGCCTTACAGCATGTGCCGATTCCGGGCCAGGTCTCCCGTTTGGATTTGTTGTGTGTCATCGTCGTGCAAGACGCGAACTTACAAGGCAGCTTTGAATACCGTACCGATTTGTTTTCAGCACACACCATTGAGCAGTTAGGCCGCCACTTTACCCAGTTATTAACGGCCTTATTGGCACAGCCAGAAGAAAGGATTCAAAGCTTACCTTGGCTACCAGAGGCACAATTGTTTGATTATCTGCAATTGGATGCGCAAAATTATACGGCGATTTTACCGCTGACCCCAACCCAGCGTGACTTATTTTTAGATGCGACCTTGAACCCGGATACTTTGGGCAACAGCATCGGTTCGAGCTTGCAGGTGGCCACCGAGCTGGATGTTGAACGGGTGCGTGATGTGTTGCAGAGTTTATCCGAGCAAGACCCGATCTTACGCTGTGAGATGAAATCCGCCGAACACGCCTTTTTAGACAGTGCGTATGCTTGTGTGCGGCATCACAGCCCGGTCTTGCTGGAAGTCGAAACGCGTGATCAAGTGCTGGATGAGGCGAGCCTAACACAGCTCATAGAACGCTTTATCTACCAAGGTTACCACATCGAAAAACAACCGTTGGTGCGGCATAAAGTCATCTGCATGCCGGGCCGAACCGTATTGGTTTTGGCGGTGCACCACATTGTGTTAGATGGTTTTAGTGAAGGCTTATATTTACAGCGCTTTATTCAGGCCTATGCGCAATGGCCTGAACGCACGACAACCGCAGAGCAGCCGTGGTTTATTGATTTTCAAGCCAATATCACGCGTCAATTTGATACCCCCCAAGTGCATGAACAATGGCAAACCCAGCTACACCAGGTTGCCGCATTAGATTATCGACGCTTAAAAACCGACCAAGACACACACATCAAACGCCTGTGTTTGACGTTGGAAGTTGAACAATGGGCACAGATTCAAGCCCAATGTGAGGCTCAGCGGGTCTCCCCGGCGGCCCTGTTTCGGGGCTTGTATGTGTTGGCTTTAAAGCATTATTGTCGTGCCGATGAAGATTTTGTTGTGTATGACATCATGGGGGCTCGGAACCAACAGAATGGCGCGGTCTTGGGGTGTTTTTATTACCAAAACCCGGTCATTTATCCGCAATCGGTATTGCAAGCCAAGACCCCGATTGAGACTTTACTGCGACACGCCAGTGCTTTTCGTAAACAACTGGGGGAAGCACAATACATCTCTGTGTTACTGCAAACCCAATTGATTGAACAAGCCCGCGTACAGTTTGTATACAATTATTTTAACCTGCCGGCCAGCGCACAGTTACAGTTGGACGCTGGCGAATGGTTAGCCAGCATAGACATTCAAGCGGCGCGCCCACGTGCCGGTGAAGTGCACTTTATCCCGAAAGAGCAACACGACACCTTGGCCTTAACCTTAAATTATGATGCCGCCGTGTTTGATGATTTTGGCTTATTAGAGCGCTTGTTATCCTTGACCAAACAATGGCTCGCAGGGTGCCAACACGTGGGTGATCTACACCTCCTGAGTGCCCAAGAATGGCGCAGTATACAGCGGGATTGGAACAATACTGAGTATGCACTGCCGATTGGTTTACAACAAATTCAAACCGCCTTTGAGCAAGTCGCGGCGCGTTCGCCAGCGCGCATCGCCGTGGTGCAAGGGTTGCAGCAGCTCACCTATGAGCAATTGAACCAACGCGCGAACCAACTCGCGCACCACTTGATTGATGCCGGTTTACAAGGCAATCAAGCGGTTGCGGTACTCTTGCCCCGCAGTTCGGATTTTATGTTGGCGGTGTTGGGGGTGTTAAAAGCGGGCGGCTGTTATGTGCCGATTGACCCGGATTATCCGTTGTCTCGAATTAACTATATTCTGCAAGATGCGGGCGTGCAGCACCTGCTCACGCACGCCAATTTGGTTTCAAAAGACATCCGCGTTGCCCACTGCACCGCGCTGGATCAAACCGCCTTTGAGGATTATTCCAGCCAAGCACCAGAGCGCCCACAAGCCGCAGAAGCGTTGGCGTATGTGATTTACACCTCGGGTTCTACCGGGCAGCCCAAAGGCGTTGGGGTACAACACAGTGGCGTGATTAACTTATTAAACTGGTATGTGCGTGAACTGGGGTTAGACGAGCACGCCTCGACCTTGATCATGAGTGCGTTGGGGTTTGACTTAACCCAGAAAAATTTATTTGCGAATTTATGGGTCGGTGGCTGTGTGGTCTTCCCTTCACGCAGTACTTACGACATTGATGACATCTTGAATGCGATGGATCGGGCGGCCATTACTTATGTGAACTGCGCCCCCAGTGCGTTTTACCCATTGGTTGCGGACAAATCGGCCTGGCGGCATATGCATGGGTTAAAGTGCATTGTCTTGGGCGGGGAGCCGATAGAATATTCGCGTTTACAAGCGTGGCTGCAGCAACAACAAGCGGATTTAATCAACAGTTATGGGCCAACCGAATGTACCGATATTGCAGCTTTTTACCGTGTGCAACAAGGCGAGGATGTCTCCACGCCGAGCATTCCCATTGGTAAACCCAACGACAATGTACAACTGTATGTGTTAGACCCCTTGGCCCATGTGTGTGTGCCGGGGGTGGTGGGGGAGCTGTATATTGCGGGAGATGGGGTTAGCCAAGGTTATATTTATGATCTAGAAAAAACCCAAGCGGCGTTTGTGACGCTGTGTTTAGATGCCGAATACCCGGAACGCACATTAAAAGCGTATCGCACTGGGGACTTGGTGCAAGCCTTGCCGGATGGCAATTTATTATATGTTGGGCGGGCTGATCACCAAGTGAAAGTACGGGGCTTGCGCATTGAGCTGGGCGAAATCGAAGCCGCGATTAAAAGCCTGGATGCCGTGGTTGACGGTTTGGTGATCTTGCGTTCAGAACAACTCGTGGCTTACGTCTTGGGTGAGCTGCAAGAAGTCGACGTACTGGCGCATTTACGCCAACAACTGCCGGACTTTATGTTGCCCTCTGCGGTGGTTGTGTTGGACTTTTTCCCGTTGACCCCGAATGGTAAAATTGATCGCCAAGCCTTGCCCAAGCCACAACAACGCACGGTGGATAAAACCAAACCACAATCCAGCACAGAACAGCAAGTGGCCGAGCTGTGGCAAGGTTTATTTCAATGTGATGCGGTGTATCAAGAAGATAACTTCTTTGATTTAGGCGGCCATTCGTTACTCGCCACGCAGTTGATTTCACGCGTCAGAAAAGTGTTTCATCTGGACATTCCGGTGCGCATGATTTTTGACCATGTGACCTTAAAAGCCTTTAGCCAAGTGATTGAAGCCTCCCTGGGGGATGTGGATGGGCAAATGGATCGCACAACCACAACCATTGAAAAATGCCACTTAAGCACGCCGGTGCCATTATCCTTTGCGCAGGAACGTTTGTGGTTTTTATATCAATATGATCCGACCAGTACCGCTTACAACCTACCGGTGGCGATAAAATTGATCGGCGTGTTAGATCTGGTGTCGTTGAATGCCGCATGGCACGCCATGTTAATGCGCCATGAAGCCTTGCGCCTGTTTATTCAGGAGGGCGCGGAAGGCGTGCATCAAGTCATTGCGGCGCTGACATCCCCGGATATTGAAGTGATTAACCTCACGCAATTATCCGATTCCGCCAGAAAAACTGAGCTGGAGCGCATCACCAGCGCGGTGGTGAATCATACGTTTGATTTGAGTGTGGGGCCATTGGTGTATGTGCAAGTCATCAAAACCCAAATCAATGAATCCATTCTGAGCATCTGCATGCACCACATTATTTCAGATGGCTGGTCAATGGGGGTACTCTTTCGGGAATTGACGCATTTATACTCGGCGTTTGTGAGCCAGGAACAACCGAGCCTGACGCCGTTACCGATTCAGTACACGGATTTTACCATGTGGCAGCGGGCGCATTTGCAAGAGGACATCTTACAAAACCAAATCGACTATTGGACGGCCCAACTCACCGGCAGTTTGGTGCTGGATTTACCCACCGATTTTGCCCGCCCCAATTCAATGCGTAACCACGGCGACCATTACAGCTTTATTATCCCGGAAGGCTTAACCCAACAGCTCAATGATTTTTCCCGGCAGCAGGGCGCGACGTTATTCATGACCTTGATGAGCATGTATATCGTGCTGTTAAATCGGTATGCCGGGCAGCAAGACATCTGTGTGGGCACCCCGGTGGCCGGGCGGCAATGGCATGAAATCGAACGGTTAATTGGTTTTTTCATCAACACGGTGGTGATCCGGGCGCAACTGGAACCGGAAATGACTTTTAACCAAGTGTTGCAGCAAGTCAAACAATCGGCTTTAGGTGCGTATGCACATCAAGACATACCGTTTGAAAAACTCGTTGAATCGCTGGATATTGCGCGGGATATCAGCCACACCCCGCTGTTTCAAACCTTATTTTCTTTGCAAAACACGCCAGAAATTAACCTCTCTGACGGTTTTTCAGACCTGGTGGCAGAGGTCTACCCATTTCAATTTAAAACCGCCAAATTTGATGTCAGCTTGAGTGTGGAAAAAACCGGGGCGTATTTATCCGCCGTGATTGAATACAACACGGACTTATTCCGGGCAGAAACCATCGCTCGGATGGCACAACATTATTTGACCCTGATTGAATCCTTGATCACCGCCGCCGGACAAAGCATTCAAACCGTGCCGATGTTGTCAGATGAAGAATACCGCTTAATGGTGCTGGATTGGAACCACACGCAGTATGCTTTAGGCCCGCAGCGTGACATCGTCACAGAAATGCAAAGCATGCGAGTGGCACACCCGACTAAAATCGCGGTGCGAGATGCCGGTGATACCTTGACCTACGAACAGTTACACCAACGCTCGGATCAGTTGGCGCATTGGTTAATGTTACAAGGGGCGAGTGAAAATGTGATGATCGGTTTGTGTTTACACCGATCCGTGGACTTGATGATCTGTGTTTTGGGGATTTTAAAATCGGGGGCAGCGTATCTGCCGATTGACCCAAACTACCCGGCAGATCGCATTGACTACATGATTCAAGATTCACAAACGGACATTATTTTATCGCATTCAACCGCGGCGCATAACATCCGGGATTTTTCCGGGCAACTGGTGCGTTATGATGCGTTAAAAGCTGAATTAACCGAATACCCGGATCAAATCGTCGCCACTGCGGTGGCCGAACGTTCCGCCGCGTATGTTATTTACACCTCGGGTTCTACCGGTCGGCCCAAAGGCGTGGTGATTCCACGGTTGGCGATTTACAACCACATGCGCTGGATGTTGGACACGTTTGGGTATAATGCGGACGATAAAATTCTGCAAAAAACCCCGATGAGTTTTGATGCCTCGGTGTGGGAATTATTCGCCTCCCTAATGTCCGGTGGGGAATTGGTGCTGGCCCGGTCTGGCGGCCATCGAGAAGCCGATTATCTGATTGAAACGGTGATCCAGCATCAAATCAGCATCATTCAACTGGTGCCTTCGGCCTTGCGCATGTTATTAGACCTACCCGAATCACGCGATATTATTTCATTACGGTATGTTTTTTGTGGGGGGGAAGCCTTGGATATGGCCTTGCGCACACGTTTCCATGCGCAATTTAAGATCCCTCTGATCAACCTCTATGGCCCAACAGAATGTACCATTGATGCGACCTACAACGTCATTCAGCCAGACCAAGTGTGTCGCACCATTGGCATTGGCCGCCCGATTAGCAACATGCAGACGTATGTTTTAGACCAACACCTGCAAGCGGTGCCCGAAGGCGTTTCGGGCGAGCTGTATTTAGCCGGGGTCGGTTTGGCCTTGGGTTATCTGCACAATGATGCGATGAGTAAAACCCAGTTTATCCCCAACCCACATGCGGAACTGGGGTCGCTGATGTATAAAACCGGCGATATCGTGCGTTATCTCCCAGCCGGTGAGTTGGAGTACCTGGGGCGTGCGGATGACCAAGTGAAATTGCGTGGATACCGCATTGAGCTGGGTGAAATTGCCGCAGTGATCAACCAAATTGCGTGCGTGAAACAAGCCATTGTGGTCATCCAAACACAAGCGCAAACGCAACTGTGTGCGTATGTGGCGTTGAACCAAGGTGAACAGATTACGACCGAAGCGTTGTTAAAAACCATGCACGCGATGTTACCCGATTATATGGTGCCAACGTCCATTACCATCATGAGTGCGCTGCCACTGTTACCGAATGGGAAAATTGACCAAAAAGCCTTACCCGCACCGGACCAAATTGCCAGCAGTGACCAACCCAAACTCGCGCCCAGAGATTATTGGGAGCATGCGTTGGTGGATATCTGGAAGCAAATATTGCGACAACCGGATATCGGCGTGCGCGATAACTTTTTTGCTTTGGGTGGGCACTCGCTCATCGCGGTGCAAATTATGTCAGCCATTCGCCAGGAAATGCGGGTGCAGGTGCCGTTAAAAACCTTATTCGAACACCCGACCATTGAAGCCTTAGCCAAAGCGGTGAAACGCACCGAACGCATAACCCTGCCAGACATCGTGGCACAACCACGGGATCAACGCATTCCTTTGACCTTCACCCAAGAGCGTTTGTGGCTGCTGGATCAATTACAACCAGAAAACCCGATTTACAACATGCCCGCGGCTTTACGTTTACAAGGGCGCTTAAACCGAGAAGCCTTACAAGCGAGTTTAAATGCCTTAGTCCAGCGGCATGAAGTGTTTCGCACCACCTTTCGTTCGCAAGAAGGCAAACCGTATTTGTCGATTCGCTCGACCGATACGCTGCCGATCCAATGGTCAGAGATTGAGGCTTTTGCGGCGGACGAGCGCGAACAAAAAGCCAATCGTTTGTTAGAAACCTTTGCGCGGGAACCGTTTCAACTGATGAACCATCAATTGATTCGGGCACTGTGCTTGCGTTTATCCTCTGATACCCACATTTTTGCGTTAAATTTGCACCACATTATTTTTGATGGCTGGTCGAATACACTCTTGATTCAAGAGTTAACCACGCTGTATGCCGCGTTTGATCAAGGTAAACAGAACCCATTATTGCCGTTATCGGTGCAATATGCTGACTTTGCGTTGTGGCAACGGCAGTACATGCAAGGCGCGGTGTTGGATCAACAATTGGCGTATTGGCGCACGCAATTGGCCGATGTTCCGCCGTTGTTAAGGCTGCCCACCGACCGGCCCAGACCGGCCCTGCAAACCTTCGCCGGGGATGTGATTACATTTTCGTTGCCCGCGGACTTATCCGAACAGGTGTCGGCCTTTAGTTTGGCCCCCCAGGTGACGTTAT
>Ga0256847_1000435_pt1 | contig 26913 bp, 26 predicted proteins | sample TeddybearmetaG_FD_189099 | JGI IMG/M metagenome (GOLD analysis project Ga0256847, IMG submission 189099) | Hydrothermal vent microbial communities from East Pacific Rise, Pacific Ocean - Teddybear | ecosystem: Environmental > Aquatic > Marine > Hydrothermal vents | place: Pacific Ocean: East... | reverse complement strand
CGAACTATTATGAGAAAAAATCAAAGCTTCCAAAATGCTATAAGAATATTCTATTCACGTTATTTTAGTAGGCAATATGATGTAAATTTGCACTACATTTAAACCTAATCCCTTAAAGTAGAATTAATAACATATTGTTAATTCCTTTGCATGTCATTGATTCTCAACTTATCACAATTTTTTCGTCGCGTAGCTTTGGCTATGCTCCTTTAAAATCGTTATAATTTGAGAACCAAGCACATACAAATCATTTTAACATACGTTTTTAAATCACTTCTATAGGATATTGATGTTCAATGGCTTATTTAAGTAATAATTATGGAGCAAACTATTAATATAAAAACATCCTTATTTTCTTCTAGAACGAACACATCTATCGTTTGTGCTATTTTTATATTCTCAATCATACCGCTAACCATCCTACAAGATTATATTTATAGCGAACTTCAACATACAGGATTCTATTTATCAGAATCAATAACCTACAATACCTTTTGGGCTTTTTTCATACCTATTGGTTTTTTAGCTTTTAAGAATAATGAGATTTATACTCCAAAGAATAATGTCAATAAGATCATCTATACTTTAGGGCTTGGTGCTTTATATAGCATGCTTCACATTCTATTGTTCACTTCCTTGTTTATTGCAATAAGTAATATATTCTTTAACCCTCCCCATCGGTTTTCAACTATTTTCAAGTCTGCCCTCTCAAATCAATTTTATATAATTTTCATTGTTTATTCAATTGGTCCTTTTGTCTATCAAAAGTATTTGGAGTTGGATAAAAATAAATCTAAACAGATTTCAAAGTATGTAGACCTTCTAAATCTAAAAATAGGATCAACGATAAAACCAATTAAAACCTCGTCTATACTATTCATCACTACCGATAATCCCTATTCTGCAATTCATATATCAGATGAAAGGTACTTACAAGATAAAAGTCTCAGAGATTTTGAAAATGAACTGGACCCTTTTGTCTTCTTAAGAGTACACCGCTCATTTATTGTGAATAAAAACTTCATAAGAGAAATGGTTTCAAGGAAAAATGGTGACTATGATGTTGTTTTGGAGAATGGTAAGTCTATCAGATTTAGTCGGCACTATAGAAAGAACTGGAATTTACTACTCCTGTAAGCTAATAATCTACTCCACTCAGAAAACCTATATTCTATTCAAGTAATATTGCTCTTCTGCATTGCATTTTTAATGTAAAATTTGAAAATAATGTGTAAAATGAAAATACTATTCGTGATATTAATATTCTTAAACTTACTAAATTGTAAAGGGCAATCTTTTAATGAAAAAACTACAGTAAGTGATGACTTTGATGAATCGCCGCCTGTATATTATGGCATGCCTGAACTACTGGATTCTAAGGACACAAGCGCTGCGTGGAATCATGGAGGACAGAAATTATTATTGACAGGAACAGTCTATCAAAACGATGGAAAAACACCTGCACCTGATGTGCTCCTCTATTATTATCAAACCGATAATAATGGAAGATATCTACACAAAGAAAACGAAGCCAGAAGTGTACCGCCTAATAAACTCAGTCAAACACATGGATATATTAGGGGCTGGGTAAAATCAGATAGCTATGGAAAATATTCCATTTACACTATAAGACCTGGTTTATATCCCAGTAGTGCCGAAGCGGCTCATATCCATATTCACATCAAAGAACCAGACTTAGCCGACCATTACTATATCGACAATTTTGTATTTGATGATGACAAATTGCTTACTAAAAAAGCAAGAATAAAAATGGAGAGTCGAGGAGGAAGTGGTGTGATTAGACTAGTCCAAAAAGAAGGACTAAGAATTGGTGAGCGAAATATAATCCTAGGTCTTAATATTCCTAACTATCCAAAATTGGTGGATAGTGACTTACGAATAGGATTGAACATTGGGGAAGGTATAATGTCATTCACTCCATACCATGCTTGGGGACCTGATAAAGGAAGCAAAACTTGCCCAATTTGTAAATATGGCTGGTATCATGGGATACTGTACTTTGTAGGTAACAAGCCAGATTGGACTGAAATAAAACAATGGTTGAAATTCTTAGAAAATGAAAGTGCAACACGAGAGAAGTATTTGAAGGTATATTTTGTCTATGGAAATGAAAATAAATATAGCGCATCAAAACGCATTAAAGAACTTGAAAAACTGGGTGATGAAATGAACCTTAAAAAAATAGCGCTCACCTTTGTCACATCATTTTCTGATAAGGTTTCTGAAATTCATTTGAATAATATTAATCCAAATGTTGGGAGTACAATAGTCATATATAAGCGAAGTAATGTGATAGATAAATTTATTAATCTACAACCAAGTCAAGAGAGTTTTAATATGATTTCCAATAGATTGAATCAAACTATCAATGAGTATTTTACTTTACCAAAATTGAAGAATGATTGAATATGGTAGAAAGCAACAATTATATTTTTCATATAGATCCTAAAAACAAAACATAAAAAACTGCATTTAGGAATTGTCACCCTGATCGCAGTGGTATTGTCATCCCGACCGAAGTGGAGGGAGATAATGCTCAATCTGTCCGAATTTCAACTGTAGCGGATCTCTTCACCTGAAATCTCACATTCTTTTTAACCGCAAAGTAGCTCAAAGTTTTACACAAAGTCCTCAAAGTACAACCTGTCAACAATTAATCATGCAAACTGCATTAAAAGTATTCACCATCATTTCTCAAAAAGATGCATAGCATCAAATATCTCCACTTTATCCCCTCCTTTACTATCTTCATTCACAATTTGATCCACACTGTTGATCCCACAAGCAGTAAAATATCAATCTTATCTTCTAACTTTGGACTATAATGTTTACAGAAACATCTTTATAACCACAATGAAAACAGCCATAGCATACGCTATTAAATCAAATAAGATATTAGCCATTTTAGTGCTTCTTATTACTATTGGCGTTTTGGTATTTGATGTGTTTCATTATTCCTCGTCATATGGCATAGTTGAAATCAATAGTGTAAATGCACTTATTCTAGTGGCTCAAGCCATAAGTTATTGATAGTTAAAATGAGTCTATTTTTTCTTTAGTCAAGGATTGAGAAAGGAAGATAGCCGTAGCTACCTGACTGACGAAAGACGAAGAATCAAGGAAAAAGTGGCCATTTAAGCTGTCAAGTATTTATGATTTGAACCACTAGTTCCATTTATAACATTGGTTTGTTGGCTAGGAATTTTACTTGGAAACTCAAAACAAAAGGATGAATTTGACTTAGCATATCAAGGAAAGTTGACTCAGCGAGAAAGAGAAATTTTAACATTGATTGTTGCTGAAAAGAAAAACAAAGAAATCTCAAATGAATTGTTTGTGGAATTGTCGACAATTAAAACACATCTCAATAACATTTATCGTAAAACAGGAATAAAAACTAGGAAAGAGCTTATTCTACTTGCAAAATCAGTTCTAAAAAAGGATTGAATTCGTGATATCCACCCTTTTCTCAACCCATAAATATTATGCTGTGGTAAGGAATCCATCTATTATTGCAATAAATTAAAACTCAATACTTATGAAAAACTTTAAAACACCAATCTTATATGGGTTTCTAATTGCTTTAGCTGGAATCCTATTAATGCTTAGTCTTATCGGGCTTGGTCTTCTCGGTCCAAAAGCAGTTCCTACTGATAAAGAAATGATTGGAGGAACAATATTGTTTTTAATGATTTATGTCTTTCTATTACTTGGAATTTATTTTGGAATGAAGAAAAGAAAGGAAGAAAACAATCTCCAATTAAGCTTTAAAGAAGCACTACTTGATGGGTTTATTATAAGTTTATCCACTGCTTTTTTTAGTGTGATATTTACATATTTATTTTATGAAATACTATACCCGGATTATGTAAATGAACTACTAACTGCGATGAAATTAAAAATGGAAACTTTAGGTATTTCTGAAGAACAAATTGCTGAAAAATTGGAAGAAAAGAAGAATTACTTCAGTACACTTTCTCAAAGTGGTTTCGCATTTATTGGTAACTTTATTACTGGAATGACATTCACATTTTTATTAAGTTTCTTTTTAAAATCGAATAAAAAATAAACTCTTCTAAATTTACAGTTTTACAAAAAAAGGATTTTTAGAACTCGGAAAACATGAAGTCACCATTGGTAAGGAACATTTTAATTTTTGGTCTTATCCAAAGATTTAAACATATAAATATCAATTTAACTATGGGCAAAATATAAATCTTGTATATTAGGTCTGAATGAATATACATTTGAAAATGAGAACTATATTTTTGTTATTAATCATTTTAGGTCTATTTTCTTGTAAAAACAATCAAGAAAATTCAACTTCTGCATTCGAAATCCCTAATATACCTACAGGAGAACATGAAGACAATCCAGAGCTCGCAGAAATCTATAAAAACGACCAAGCCGATAGACAAGTAGATGAAATAGATTGGAGCATCGTGTCAGTAAATGATAGAAAAAGGGAGAAACGAATCTATGAAATACTAGAAGCTGGCGAAGCCAAGACTGCAAATGATTTTCATAATGCAGCCATGATATTTCAGCATGGAGGTGATTCTGAAGCCTATGGAATGGCCGTCAAGTTGATGACAAAAGCCTTAGAATTAGATCCATCTGGGGATAAATGGTTACTGGCTGCAGCAACGGACAGACATTTATTGAGTATAGATAAGCCTCAAATTTACGGCACCCAATTTTTCAAGAAAGATAAAGATGATCCTTGGGAAATGAGTGAAATGGATACTACCCAAATCACTGACGCTCAAAGAATAGAGTATAGGGTTGAATCTTTGGCTGAACAAAGAGAAAAGCTGAAACGGATGAATATGAAAAAAATGTCCGTAAAATTAGCCGAACTTGGATCTGTAGACAAATTAATCACTTTTATAAAAAATGAAAACAAATCAGATCCTGAATGTGACATTTCAGAAAATGGAATCAACAACTTTGGGTATAATTTAATGGGCCAGTACAAAGAACAAGATGCTCTAAAAATATTCAAAGTCAACACAGAATTGTATCCAAATGCTTTTAATACCCATGACAGTTATGGCGAATGCCTGTTAAAACTTGGCGATAAAAAAAAATCCCTAAAAGCCTATAAAAAATCATTAGAATTGAATCCAAATAATGAAGGTGCAGCAAAGATAATTGCAGATATTGAATCAGGAAAAATAAAATAATTCACCATCAGATTTGCATTAAAAATCTAAAATTTATCACCTTTAAAAATTCACAATCATCAATTTTCAATCCATATTTCTTATCGCCACATTTCTTCTAATAAGTATTTCATCTTGTCAAGAGAATAATACTAGAGAAAATATACCTCCTAACGTGATCATTATTTTCACAGATGATCAAGGATATCAAGATGTAGGATGTTTTGGTTCTCCAGATATTCTCACACCGAATCTGGATCAGATGGCAAAAGATGGAATCAGGCTCACTGATTTTTACGCTGCTCAGGCCGTGTGTTCTGCATCACGAGCTGGCATCCTCACAGGCTGTTATCCGAATCGATTAGGTGTCCATGGTGCTTTTATGCCTAATAGTAAGAAAGGATTAAATCCGTCGGAAACCACAATGGCAGAAATATTGAAAGACATAGGTTACAAGACTGCTTGCTTCGGTAAGTGGCATTTAGGTGATCATCCAAAATTCATGCCTAGGCAACAAGGTTTTGATGAATACTTCGGTATCCCCTACTCTAATGATATGTGGCCACTCCACCCTCAACAAGGACCTATTTTCGATTTCGGCCCATTGCCGCTTTTCGAAAATGAGACGATCATTGACACCCTAATTGATCAATCGCTTCTAACCACTCAAATCACAGAAAAGAGCGTTCAATTTATTAATAAAAACAAAGACAATTCCTTCTTTTTGTACATTGCTCATCCACAACCACATGTGCCATTGTATGTATCAGATAAATTCAAGGGCAAATCCAAAAGAGGGTTATATGGCGATGTCATTATGGAAATCGACTGGTCTGTAGGTCAAGTATTAAAAGCATTGAAAGCTTCTGGAATCGATGACAATACACTCGTGATTTTCACATCGGATAATGGGCCATGGTTAAATTATGGCGATCATTCTGGTAGTGCTCTTCCATTGCGTGAAGGAAAAGGCACTGCATTAGAAGGAGGTCAAAGGGAACCATGTATTATAAAATATCCTAAGAAAATCAAAGCTGGAGGTGTCATTAATACTCCGATGATGACAATAGATATCCTGCCAACAATAGCAGAGTTAACTGGTGCTAAACTTCCAGAAAAAGAAATTGACGGTAAAAGTATTTGGAAAATCTGGACAAAAGAATCAGACCAAAGTCCACACGAAGCATACTACTTTTATTATCATGTAAACGAATTGCATGGGATTAGATATGGTAAATGGAAAATGTATTATCCGCATAGATATAGAACTTTGAATGGTCGAAAAGGAGGTAAGAATGGACTTCCTGTCAATTACGATTACAATACAATCGATCAAATTGAATTGTATGATTTAGAAAAAGACATTAGCGAAACTACCGATGTGGCTTCTCAACACCCAGAAGTGGTAGAAAAGATTAAAACTCTTGGGGAGCAGATGAGATCTGAACTTGGTGATTCTTTACACGATAAAATAGGTTCTGGCCAGAGGTCGATTGGGAAAGTTGAATAGCCTCTATAACATTCATTTTAAATCACTTCATTATTAAATAAGGAGAACTACGTGTAAATTCATCACATATAATTTAAGCATATGAAAATAACTATAATCACCTATATAGAAATACTATTGTATCAGTATTAAGTAGACTATTCGACTTTAATCGTTGAAAATAATTGAATTACAAAATTCAATTATGCACTTTTAGATTTTGTATCAATTGAAGTCAAAGATGAAAAAACGAATAGCCGGAATTGATGTAGCTAGAGTCGCTCACGTCAGTATTGGGGTGGGATTGATTGAAGAATTTGGCACGAAGAAACTTGGCGAATATTCCGTATGTTACGCTTTGGTTTTTAGCATATGCTGTATTTTATTTGCAGTCACTTTGATGAAATATATAAAATCAGGACCTTTGGAATGGATCATTAGAAAAATAACAGATTGAATAGATAACTATGAGTAAAGAAGTATTAATAATTACGGGCGCATGTGGTGTCGGTAAAACAGCGACCGCAATAACCTGGTCCTGTCTAAAACAAGGCGTTGTCATTGAATGTGACTATTTCAGGGATTGGATGGACGAAGAAGATTTTCCAAAATGGTCAGAAAAAGAGGAAAAATTATTCGCTAAATTGTCCGCAATGATGGCAATAGAATATTTAAGAAAGGATTTGCCCGTTGTGATTGAGAATGTTTGGTCTCCCAAGGCAATAGAATCAATTCGCATTGAACTTTTCAGAATGGCTGATATCAAAGTAACTACAGTCTGGCTCAAATGTGGTCTGGAAGAAAATCACAAAAGAGATCAACTACGTGCCCCCGAGGATCAAATGAAAGAAAGGGTCGACGTTGTAAATGAAGAACTGAACAATCACAAATGGCCTAGTTATATTCATGTATTAGATACGACCAAGATGTCAATTGAAGGAGTTATTGCTGAGATTGACAAGTTTAACTAACTCATTTATAGATAGTTACAATTAAAGTATCCGAGCAACTACATATAAATCAGAGCTTACCAATCCTTCCCGATAACTATCGGGAGGCTTGGGAATCTCAGCCATAGAGCAAAAAGGGATTCCCAAGCTTGCAAAGATTGGCAAGCCCGATTTCTAACTCAATCCATCCTATTTAAAGAAGGAGGATTCCAAGTTTGTGTTGTTGATACTTCCGGAGCAGGAACATAATCCCTCAATACCAGAAAAAACTCATCGTTGTAGTCATTGTCTTCACTCGCAGTAGGTGACTGCAACCAGTATGTTCCCTCTGGCAATTCGCCAGGATCGGCTTGTTGGATGAGGATTGTCATCCCTCCATTACTGTCTCGGCCCTGGTATTGCAAGTTGTTGCTATTTACAGTATAAGCTACTGAATCAGGTACCAATTGATAAGAATTATTATACATAGTAATCGACCAAAAACCGAAATATTCACTCTCAAAAGGTGGAAAACTATCTTCGGTAAATTGAATAACATAATTTTGGCTTCCGGATAAAGATTGGCCTTCCGAATCTACATATGTATTTAAGTATACCGCCTCAACAGTCCAATTAGCCGTTATGCCAGCTAACGCTTGAAGTGAAGCCCTTGTAAGATAATCACCCATCTGTCCCGCTTTTCCATAATAAGTAGGTGGATAGGTCCAGCCATTCACATTTTTACCGGAATTGCCAGATGCCTTTTTCAGAATTTGCAGTCCATCCTGGGCTGCTTTCTGTAAGACGGCAAGGTTTTCTGCAGATTGGGTCTTTAATTCTTGATTTGGACCAATGCCTATTGTAGCAAATAATTGTACCAATTGTTCCTGAGGAATGCTTGGATACACACCAGGAGGACACTCTGTCATAGCCTGATTAATAGTATACCATGCTCCTTTGGTATTATCATATGACAACCCAATTGGCAACATTGCCTTCGGTGCATCAGAATTGGAGGTCCCACTTACCCAATCTGATAATGGAGTGAGTTTATATTGACTCTGAATATTCAAAGCCTTGTCAATATCTACTTTAGTTCCTGTAGTTGTACCCGTCCTACCCAATAGTAATATGGAATCGTAATATGAACGCGGCAATATATCCAGGATCATTTCACTTTCATCTTTGCCTTCATTATATTTATCAATACTCCCATTCCAATTAGGACCAACCAATAAATAGTTGCCCGAAGCTGTTCCTGTGGCTCGCGATCCAACGTATCCAAATGTATCCGAATCTATTCCGCAAAGTACGATACTGTAATAGCGATCTGTAACCTCTGGTACCGAAAGTACTAATGGTTCTTCACTCAAGTCACACCATGCTATAGAATATAGGGTATCTGTATTAGGGCTTCCTCCTGTCGTTGAACCTGAAGATGCTAATTCAGGAGCATACCAAAATGAATTTATTGGTGCAGATATGGCCTGACCGCTTTGCGCTTCCTGAATAGTTTTGCCAGCATCTGAGGTCCATAACCATCTCAACTGAGACAGGTATAACCATGGGAATGCATAAATGTATGCTTGAACAGCTAGTGTATATAAGTTTCCATCTGATCCTTGATTTTCTGTATTCGACCCAATATTTTTGTCCAAAAACGATTTGATGTTTTCTAATATTTGGGAACTTGAAGAAATCTTTTCTATATTTTTCATTTTATTATTTTTTAAAATTTTTAGATAATGAAGTGATTTATTTGTCCTGAATCATTGCAAATCCCGGCGTTGGATTTGGATAGTACAGTCTCCCATCGTATCCAATTGAAGCTAGAGAAACAGTAGGATCAGTATCTGAAGAATATTGATGCAATACTGTCTGTGCACCAGTATCCAGGTCTAATGCCCAGTATTTAAGCATAGAATCTTCAGGATCTAGATTTATAATATAAGCCCTATTACTTACAGATGAGCAGCAGAAAGCTCCTCCAATATTAGCCATTCGTGCATGCCACAAGATCTCTAAAGTAGTAGCGTCAATGCCTACCATGCCTCCTGTCAAATCTGGTGTATTGCATATTACGATTAACAAGTTTTTGTCTGGAACCGCGCCAATAGTATGAGCACTTGTATATCCAATTGCTTCAGGAAATGGAATGCAAGTCCCATTAAGTTCTCCTGTTGTGCTATCGATAGAATAGACTTTCATTGCATCAGTATCGGAAGGTTTGGCCACGGCATATACGTTCGAGTCTACTAATACAGGGTCACACAGGTTAAAAGAAACATCACTTTCATCGTGAGGCACAGCCCAAATGATTTCTGGTAAAATAGACTTTGTAATAGAGTCATAGTGTAGTTTGGATACGAACCCATTGCTAGAAAAATAGAGTCCACCATTTTCGTCGCTTACAGGTCTTGGCATTACTGGATAGTATACAAAAACTTGCTCCCCCTCCCATCTTAGTGAACCTAAGTCAAGTGAACTAATAATTTCAAAGGTTCCATTTCTTAATTCAGGTGAAATGACATGTGCAGCAAGACAAGAGGTAACAAGGAGATTGCCATCAGGTAAAAAACAACAGGTATTAAATGGAATATCAGATGGTTCAAATGATTCTGACCATACTATCTCTTTAAGATCTGGAGTTAATCTGGCAACTCTATTATTTGCTGTGAACCATAAGAAACCATTGTCTTCCAAAGTGCCTCCTGCAAAAAATGGAAAAGTGGCTTCAACACTATCGCTCTGCTCCATTAATTCTAATGTTTCAGGATGAAAGGCTTTTACATAATTTACAGCCTCCTGAACATAAATTCTATTCTTCGTGCTGATCATCAAAATTACATCCGAAGACAACTCGGCTAACACTGTAAAAGCATCTTTCTGTATTGGTCCGCTATTGGGACTTGTCTTAGTGCCTTGTGCATCGCAATGAATCATAGGCCATGTAGTATTGGCTAGTTGATCCTGATCCAATACTTTTCTACGGTTCTTTTTAATTTTTTGTAACATGTTTAGTTGTTTTGAAAGGTTATATCTACTCTATTTATCCTCACCCACACTTGAATGTGAGTACCAGAAAAGGTTTTTCGAAATCCACCTATAGAATTACTTTGATTCTATGTGACAAAAGTGGAACAACCAATCAATTTAAAACAGCCCTATTTCCCTGTAATTGACGATCTGGTTTACCATTATTTCATCAAGGGTATTCCCTAAGAAACCTAGGTGATTCCCTAGATTTATCGAGCCCAACATCATCATATCATTTTGATTATCAGGCACTTACTTAAATTTTTATCAAATATTTAGATTTGGGGTTGGTACAGCAAGAGGCATTATGTTGTAACTTGGATGCATCATTAATTAAAAACCTCAAAAATGAAAAATTTACTCTACCTCAGTATTTTATCTCTTATAGCAATAGTTTCTTGTGACAATCCTAAAAATGTCGAAAAGGTAAAAACAACAAAAACTATCAATGCAATTCTCTCAGCTCAAGAAAACGCTGATGCGTGTACTGACTCAGGATATCAAATCTATTTGCAAACTGCCATTATGTGGGAAGGCAGTTGGAGAACAAAATTCACACCTGAATCTGGAACAAGACAAAGCTTAAACTTTTCACAGCAAAATATAGCCTCACTAAAATCCTTAATTCCTGACTCAGATGGGATAAGATTGTATTATTGTCTAATTAGTAGTAACGAAACTCCTTCCTTAGCCATGGTTAATATTAAAGGCTGTGACAATCAATATGGAGCGAATAATGATGCTATATTATTCTCGGACCCAATAAAAGGGCAATATTTTGAGAGTAGTGATACCTTAATTAAGTATAGCACAAAGTGGGAGGTATACATAGATAATTTTAATCCTGGAGTCCATAGTCCGGTATACGCATATAATTATAGTTGGGAAGAACTCGCAAATACAATAACTCCAACAGATACAACAGAATTTTTTGTAACTTATGGATTGCGCGCACTTTCGGCAGATGAATATGATGAATATCATGACGAACCGGCAAAAGATGATCAAATAATGGGAAGCATAGTGTATTGTAATATTATTTATGGAGACGATCCAAATAATTCGAATCAACAGTATTTTAATTTTGCCAGACCTTGTCCAATTTATTGTAATCCTAATTGAAACCAATACTTAAAAAATGGACTCATCCTATTTAGTTGATTTGGCTTTTTATATTCCTCTTTTGCCTGCATTGGTGGCAATATGGAAATACCCACTTTTGAACAATCATCAAAAGTGGTTTGCCATCCTTTTATGGGTAATTATAATAATTTCATTTACTGGTGATTTTTGGTTCCGATCAACAGGCAGAAATAATATGCCTTTCTTTCATCTTTACATCTTGGCAGAATATCTTATTTTTATTAAGATTTTCCAACTAATGTTTGCCGATAGCATAAGAGCTACAATTTGGATATTTCTTGCATGTTCTTTTTTAATAATTTGGTTGATGAATGTTTTTATTGGTGAAGGATGGTGGGGATTTCCAGATTATATTCACGCGTTAGAGGCTTTGGTAATTCTTAGTTTAATTTTTATTTGGTTTTCAAAAATGCTTCAAGAACGAAAGATTTTACATCCTGAACGGACCTTTGAATTTTGGATGTGTGCAGGATTGTTAATTTATTTCGCTGGTAATTTTCTATTATTTCTATTTCCTAAATTTCTTATTGATGCAGGACCAGAAATCTTTAATGCAATATGGAAGGTTACCTGTATATTGATATTATTGTTGTACACATTTTACACTGTCGCATTATTATGGGTGAGGAAAACGATCAAATAGTCATTATATTCATTGTAAGTGCAGGAATTATTGTATTCCTAGCAGTCTTGCTAATTTTCTTTTTGATCATTTATCAGAAACGAGTAGTCACGCAAGAGAACCGTCTCCAAAAATTAGAAAATGAAAAGCAACAAATATTGTTGAAAGCAGCCATTCAAGGTCAAGAGCGAGAACGGCAGAGATTGGCTAAAGATCTACACGATGGTATTGGTTCATTGCTGTCAGGATTAAGTCTCAACTTAAAATTTCAGAAAAACAAACAAACTCCAGATTCTGAACAGGCAAAATTCCTTGCAGAAGCCTGTAGCTTGGTAGAGAATGGTATCAAAAATGTAAGAGCAGTGAGCCATAACTTAATGCCAGCAACATTAGAAAGTTTTGGGTTGGTTTCTGCTATAAATGAATGTGTCGATCCAATAAGACAATCGAATAAAGGTTTCTCAATAGAAGTTGATATTCAGAACGAACCTTATAGAGCTAGTAAAGAAATTGAATTAGGTCTATTGAGGGTATTTCAAGAATTATTGCAAAATAGTATAAAACACTCCGAGGCTTCAATAATTCAGATTTTACTAATTTTCTATAAGGATCGAATCCAATTGGATTATACAGACAATGGAAAAGGTTGCAAGATAGAAGAAGTAGAATCAAATGGAATTGGTTTCAAGAATATCCAAAGCAGAATCCAGGCCTTAGATGGCAAAATTGATTTTAAGAATCCAAAAAAAGAAGGCTTTTTTACATCTGTTGAAATTCCAATTTTGTAAGTTTAGATATGGATAAGATAATACGTATTGCAATTGCCGATGATCATCAGTTAATCAGAGCTGGTATTGCGATGATATTAAAAGAGAATCCAAAATTCCTGGTAGTACAACAAGCAGCTAATGGTCAGGAATTAATTGACGCCATCAATAAGACAAAACCTGATGTGGTGCTATTAGATTTAGAGATGCCAGTCCTCTCAGGAAAAGAAACTCTTATCGCCATTCGTAATAGCCATCCAGACATTAGAGTCCTGATCCTAACTATGCATAATAATCAAGCATTCATCCTACAAATGATGGAATTAGGGGCCAATGGTTATCTCATAAAAGACACAGAACCAGAAGAAGTAATACACGCTATCAATAAGGTAATGAAGTCAGAATACTACTTTTCGGATCAGGTTTCAATAGCTATGCTTCAAGGAATTTCAGAACCAAAACTTAAATTAAAACACAATTTGCCTGATCATGGTCTTACAAAAAGAGAGATCGACGTCTTGCAATTAATCTGTAAAGAAAAAACTACTTCAGAGATTGGACAAGACCTCTTCTTAAGTCCAAAAACAATCGAAGGATATCGAAAAATATTAATGGATAAAACTGACTCAAGGAATATGGCTGGATTGGTATTGTTTGCGATTCGAAATGGATTATTTGTTGCGGAATAAGTTAATTCTAGCTTTTATTTAAGTGAATCCAAGGATGAGGTTTAAGGGTCTGAGGCTAAGATGAAGTTTAAGAAGTGAAATAATCTTGATATTTTCACTTAGGAATGATACATTAATAAAATACGCTTTTATACGCAGGTATTTTATTTTTCAACAAGGCAAAAAACCTGCCTGCCGGCAGGCAGGCGTAGACAATGCAGGGCATTGGCGAAGCTTTTTAACGCCGTAGAATAACAAAATAACAAGTAGAAAATGTTACTTTATTATTGAATCATTCCTTAGTCAAAAGAGATACCATTCAAATTCATTTCTGAATGGTATCTCTTCTTATTCTCCTATTTCTTAGTCATATACACTGACATTCTCCCATCATTATTCTTTATATCTATAGTTTTCATATTGTCCCCATTATCCTGCCACAATTTTCTGGCTTTTTGGGTTGAAACTTCTTTGCCATTAATATAAAAAATAGCTCCAGCTTCAGCTAAATCATCAAAAGATGGAGGAGCTGGTGGCATAGGAGCTACTTCAGCTACTGGAGGTACTGGAGCTACAGGAGGTACTGGAGCAACGGGTGCTTTAATTCTTTTGACAGGACTTGGAGGAGCAGTTGGTCGTGGAGGAATAGGAGGCTTCAAATCCTTTATTTTTTTCATCGGCTTTGGTGCTTTTGGAGGAGGTGGCGGAGGAGGAGGTGGAACTGTCATTACTCCTTTCTTTTTATTTCCAATATGAATACTCCCATCTTCTGTAAGAAAAACAATTGTACCTTTTGGTAGTGGTTTGACTTCCTTTTTCTGCTGTTTCATTCCAGGCGGAGCAGGAGGCATAGGAGGTGGTGGAGGTATTTTTGATTTAATATCTTTATTTAATGATTTGTAGCTTATCACCTTTGTCATACCATCCTCCGTATTGTAATGCACGATAGCTTGTTCGAAATATCTGTCTTTTGCACTTTGAGGATCACCTTGCATTTCCTTGGCAATTTGTGAATTACCATTTTGAGAAATAACTGGATTCCCCAAACCCATGAGCAAAATCAATACAATCGGTAAAATGCTGAATATCAATACTTTTTTTCTTAGCGAGGAAGACTTTTTTGTCATCATTTTTAATCTTTTTTGTGTTAAATGAAAATTGATATTACTGGCCAGATATATCTTATTATTATTCTGAATTGTATCCAAAAGTAGATACTGATATTTTTTTATTTCGTCATATTTCTCTATTACCGAGTCGTCTGCCAAGAATTCATGATTAAGTTGGATCGCTGTTTTATACCATTTCAAAACTGGATTGAACCAAAAGATGAGCATCACAAATTCAATGAATAGGATATCCCAACTGTGTCTTTGACGGGCATGAGTCAACTCATGGTCAAGCAGTTGTTGGTCTATATTATTACTTTCATAGTCTTTTCTGTGCAAGAAAACATAATTCCAAAATGTATATGGAGAGATGTATTCATCAAGAAGAACTATACGTGCTCCTTTGAAGTATCGAGTATCTTGCCCTTTTACATTTTTAAGCAATAGGAGAAGATTCCTTCCAAATTTCAGAACAAAAAATGATAGTACACTGAAATAAAGAACACAAATAATAAATATTGGTGTTATCGGAGACTGCTGTGTCGGATCGAAAATAGCATCAGAGAAAATTATAGACGATGTGGCTATGGATTCTGTAGTAGGTTGAATTTCGATACTCTCAAATGTCAAACCTGTCGGTAAGAAAGGGGCTATTAATGAAAGTACTATCGCTCCCAGAAGATATGCTCTGTTGAAATGGTGCATCTTTTCTTTCTCCAGAAACAATCTGTAGAATACGAGCAAGACGCTCATTGCCAATGTAGACTTTAGTATATATAACAGCAGCATCACTTCTTAGCAATTTGATTATCAATCATCTTTCTGAGTTCTTTTAATTCTTCCTTAGAAAGATTCGTAGACTTAGTAAAAAAAGAGGCAAACTGAGCTGTAGAGTCTCCAAAAAAGCTATTTACAAATCCTTTAAATTGCCCGGAGACATAATCCTCCTTGGCTACTTTAGGGAAATACTGCCGTGCTCTACCCTCAGATGTAAAATTGACAAACCCTTTGTCTTGCATACGTTTTAGTAAGGTCGCTATCGTAGTTGTAGCAGGCCTAGGCTCATCATAACATTCGATAAGATCTTTCATGAAAGCTTCATTGAGATCCCAGAGGTGGGTCATGAGAATCTCTTCTGATTTGGATAATTGCATAAGACATATTGCTTTGTTCTACAAACATAGAACAAATATATTGATTCTACAAGTGTAGAGCAATAATAAGTTAGATGAGGTTAAAGATGGGTTGAAACCCATCTTTATGGGAATGTTCCCCTTTCAGGGAAAATATTTGTCTCGGATAATGCAAATTAGTCAATCCCAAAGGGATGTAACTCTTTAACGATGGGTGCAAGCCATCGCTATAACTAACTCATAACCAGCCCTGAAAGGGTGTAATTATTTGAATACTTTATATATAAATCATATACCTGGAACCAATCTACACCACCACCAGTTATAATAATCACACTATTCACATACCAATTACAATTACACCATGCCACAATCATTATCCAATACCCTTATTCATATTATATTTAGTACAAAGAACAGAGTCCATTTTATAGATGATGATATCGAGCCGAAGCTTTTTGGATATATTGGACAAGTTTGTAACCAGCAAAAATGCAATACGATTATTGTCGGGGGTTACAGAAACCATGTACATATATTTTGCAGCTTGTATCGTCCTCTGTCCCAATCAAATCTTGTAAAAGAAATCAAAACATATTCCTCCATATGGATGAAAAATCAAGGTGAAAAATATCAGGAATTTTATTGGCAGGATGGCTTTGCAGTCTTTTCGGTAAGTCAATCAGAATCTGGAAAAGTAAAAAAGTACATTCAAAATCAAAGGCAACACCACCAAAAGAAAGATTTTAAAAATGAGTATCGGTCATTTTTAAAACAGAACGATATTTCCTTTGATGAAAAATATGTTTGGGATTAATTATTTATAGTTGTTACACAATTGAACGATCCTACTCATTAATTCTCACAATCTTTCTAGATATTATTGTATGTCCATCGTCAATCGAAACGAAAATAAGACTAGTATTTTTATCTGAAAGCTTAATCTTAGCTGGTTTGCCCTGTATTAATTGGTGTTCTTGATTATATAATATCTGTCCACTCATATCAGAAACCATGATTTGATACTTTCCATCCTTCTCACTTTCAACATAGAAATAATCACCTGAAATAAGCGTTGGATAAACTTTAAAAGCTGACACAAATTCAACTTGATCTTCTTCACCAATAGATAACGTCGTGATACCTTCTTCGTTGAAAATACATAGACCTCCGTTATTCCCAGACATCCATAAATTGCCATCGTTGTCAAGTCGAATATCATTGTTACTTGAGGTGTAAAGTCCAGAATTTGATGAATCATATATAGTCCATTCATTGTTTTGATAAATTGCTAATTCTCGACTGCCTGCAAGGTAAATCTTATCCTCTTCGCTATCGTATTCAATTTTCGAATAGAATACATTGTAACTCCCATTATCAGGAAATGGTATAGAGTCGATTTCACCATCTTCCATGTACATGATTCCAGAATTTGTTACCGTGTACATCCCTGCATTGCCAGATGAAAGACCAAATGCATGGTTTATTGGTTCAAAATTATAACTGACCCAGGCCTGCCCATCATATTGTCTTACTCCTTGAAAAGTACTTACCCATAAATCACCATTTTCAGAATTAATTTCCAGATCTCTAATAGTATTAATGGTGATGTCATGATCAATCGATGTGAATACGGTCCATTGCTGATCTTTATATCTTGCTATATTTTCTCTGGATTGAATCCAAACATCTCCATTTTTACCAATGTCCATATATGACAAATAATCAGTAATCTCAATGGGTGGAGAAATCTTAACCCATTCACTGTCTTTATATGACCAGAGAAAATCCTTTGTAAAGATCCACAAGTTTTCATTTTCATCTAAAGCTCCTTTTTTGATATTTGCATTAAGGTCGTCAGGAAGGTCAATTTCAGACCAAATTCCCGATTTTAGTTGTTGTATCCTTTCATTGAAAATTATTATATGACTTCCGTCCGATAAATGGAGTGTATTCAGCACATTATTGGAAAATAAGGGCGATTGATTTAAAGGTTCAAAGTCACTGGGTCCATCAGAGTCGAAACTAAAAAATCCTTTGTCGAAATCTGAGCCATAATATAGATCACTATCTTTATCTGAAGGCTTGATAAAAATATAATTAGAACAATCATCCTGAAAATTATCTATTTCTTCAAAAGCAATGCCATCCCATATTTTTTCTCTTATGCAATCTGATTTTAGAGAAATGATAATTTCATTGTCATAATTTACAAACAACTTTGGTAGATTAAATGTACTCTCTTCTCCTGAATCTGGGATAACAATCCAAACTCCTTCTTTAAAATACTGCAAACCTAGATAACTGAAAAACCACAGCTGATTAAGCTGATCTAGTACCATAGCTGTCTCAGTTACATATTCATTAAAAAGATATGTCCATTCATTGTCATTCCACTCTGCTACATAAGATTCAGTAAAGTAATTAATTACATTCACATATATAGCCCCGCTTTCTTGATCTACTTCCAACCCGATTACTGTAACAGAGTAAGAAGGATAAGCAATAGTTTTAAATTGAAAACCTTCTTCTTGAATATATAAACTGTCCGAATCTGCAACAATTATTTTACCATCCAATGACTCATTAAGTTGTCCACTAATATTGGGACCTAGTGTCATTTCCCCATCGCTAATTAAACAAATACCCTCGTATGTTGATATCCATAAATCTTGATTTGAATCGTAAAACAAATCGACTATTCTATTTGAAGGAATAATTGAATTTCCTCTATTATAATACTTTTCTTCACCTGATTCATTATTATAATAACAGAGGCCGCCATCACTTCCCAGCCAAAATCCTTCATCTATTTCTACAACATCAGAAATATTGTTGTTGTTAGTATAATTGATCCAAGAATCTTGTGCTAGAATTAATTGACTAAGGATAAGCAATAAGGTTGTAATTGATAATTTCATAAGAATGGGTTGAAGATTGGATAGATTATTATTCTTTTTGAATCATTCATTTAACTAGTACTACGTGATTATTACTATAAGGGTTGCCTAAGTTACTATTTAATCATTGTGCTCAATAGTGCTTAGGAATGATTCAATAATAAAGTAACATTCCTTAGAAGCAAATCTTTAATCTCGAAAGAATCTTCTTTTTGATAATCTGTATAGATCTATAATTCCTGGTATCTTATTTATATAACATTTATAGACTAATTCTACTTTGGGAGATTAGATATATTCAGGTTATACATTTCTACTATTGAAGAGATTGTAAAAAAAAGAACGGGTTTAAGGTCACCAGGTTTAGGGTTCAAGGCTAGATATTGACAAAACAAATTAAATGTCAACATCTAGTCTTGCAAACCATAAACCTCATGCCTATTTTCAATATCTTCAATTTTTGAAATGTCTCAAAGTAGAACAAAGTAAAATTCTAAACCGTTCTTGTGGTTTTCTTAGTGAAATCGTTGTGCCGTTGTGGTGAATCTTTGCATATTGTAAAATAATTAAACTTAATTTCAGGCAATAAATGTATTCTTTTTTAGCCACATATAAACACTGTGGTAGTTCCAAATATTATCTTGAACGAAGACGACAAGAAATTAAGGTTCTATACTGATGTTGCGAGATAGAATATCGCAAGTTTTGAATTTGTAAAAACTGATATTAATGTTGAAGACATTTCAAAAGAATATCGTTTAGCATGTCATCCCGACTGAAACGGAGTCCTTATTGTCATTCTGTGCGAAGTCGAAGAACGACAATGGCTAAATTATCTTTAATTTCGACTGAAGTGGAGAAATCTCGCTCATCCTATCTTGAGAATTTATTTCAAAAAACGATATTGTGAAATGCACCTTTCTATTTAATAGTTTCCTTCAACATTTAGGTTTATTATATTTTAGATTAAGAATTGTTCTATTTTGCAATCATTAGATATTCATTCTATAATTGTTTCATGAAAATCACATATAAAAAGCCAACAATTTTAAATGCATTACAAATTTCTGTTTTGCTCAAAGCTGTATTTATTCAAACTTATGCCGACGAAGGTATAACATCCGAATTTGCCAATTTCTTAACTCAACAGTTTTCATTTAAGAAAATTGAAGAGGCCATAAATGAAAACACAGGTCAATTCATTGTTGCATTTTACAATGAAAACCCAATAGGAGTAAGCGTCATCAAATACAATCATACCTGCCCCATTAGAAATATTCCTGTCCCAGACTTGGACAAACTTTACGTCCTTCAAAGGTTTCATGGCAAAGGAATTGGATATGGATTATTAAAAATGTGTGAAAAAGAAGTCAAAGAGAGAGGATTTAATATCCTTAATCTTGAAGTTTATGTCAAAAACGAAAGAGCGGTTACTTTTTACAAAAAGCAGGGTTTTAGATCAATTGGCATAGTCGATTTTCTAATTGAGGATAATATTTACAAAAACTATGTGATGACTAAAGAATTAGAAGAAGGTAAAAAATGACCAATCTAGGGAAAGATCTGAAACCAGGCTCTCGATCACAGAAAAAAGCGAAACAAAAGTCCCTGACATCTCTTTGACTTCTTATCGATTTCGGGACTATATGAGATAATATTACTAAAGTACCAATTGCTACACACACGATTTGGAGAAGTAACCCATTTTAATTATTATATTCAATTTCAAACAAAAACTGAAACGTCATCACTATAAAATATATAAATATTTCACTATACATTGAGACCAAATTTTGAATTCTTCATTGATATTTAATTATGATAAACACACAAGACAACGGATTTATGTTTTCAAACAAATTATATTTAATTGGCTTACTCCTAATCGTTTTTTTTAGTTGTAATGAATCAAAAATTGAGCAAAATTTTGTTTCAAAAGATATTGAAAACTTTTGGAAGACTTATGACTTAATTACTCAAACTGAGGATACTTTGTTACAAAAAGAATATCTGCAAGAAATGTTTCTCGACAAAGGAAGCCCTGGATTAGAAAGCATTATAAAAGCAAGGAATTATACTAAGGCTGAATATATAAACGCAATAAAATCATATCCAAAATATTGGAATTCTATTAGGTCCCAAACGTTGTCCTACAAAGAAAATTTCTCTAAAATTGAGAATAACATCCACAAACTTAAAGAAGTCTATCCTAATTTATCTCCTGCAACAATCTATTTTACATTTGGTGTCTTTAGAACTAATGGAACTACTTTTGGTGACAAAGTACTAATTGGAAGTGAAATGGCATTCGCAGATGAATCGGCAATTATTGATGAACTACCTCAATGGAGACAACCATTTTATGCAGATTACAAACCATTGAGTAATTTACCTTTATTATGCACTCACGAATATATCCATACCCAGCAAAGTGCAATTGTTGAACAGCTGATACCGATGTGTCTATATGAAGGTGTTGCAGAATTTATTTCTTGTCATGCCACAGGTTCACCTTCAAACTCTCCAGCAATAGAGTATGGAAAGAAAAATGAAGAATTAATCATAAGCAAATTTATTGAAGATATTTTTAGACCTTATAATAATTATAATTGGCTCTGGGGAGAAAATAGAAATGAATTAAAAGTTAGAGATTTAGGATATTATATTGGTTATGAAATAAGTGAAAAATATTATAACAAATCAACAGATAAATTATTAGCTATTAAAGAAATGATAGAATTGGACTACAGCAATGAAGCAGAAATTGAACGGATTGTGGACGATTCAAATTTTTTCCCCAAACCAATGGAGGAGTTAAAAAAAGACTATGAAAACAAAAGACCAACAGTCTTAAGAATTACCGAATTCGAAAATGGTAGTCAATCTGTAAGTCCAAAAAACAACAGCATAACAGTTTATTTTTCAGAAGAATTGGATGAAGGATATTCAGGTCTGGATTTTGGACCACTTGGAAAAGAATATTACCCTAAAGTGAATAATCCTTCTAGAAAATGGGGTGATAAAAATGATTCTTATTCCTTTGAGGTGGATCTGGAAGCCGATAAAAAATATCAAATGGCGGTATCAGGTTTCAGGTCAAAGGAGGGTATGTTGCTCAAGCCCTTTGTTATTGATTTTCATACATCAGAGTAGATAAAAGAAATATGCAAAATCAACTCTAAACTTATTTTCAAATGAAAAACATTGCTAAATTTCTTTGTCTAGTCTTGACTTTAAGTTGTAACACTGCTAAAAAAGCAACAACAGAAAATATTACTCCTGTAGAATATATCACGATTGACGGACAAACTTTTGAAGCATTTGCAGGTCCAAATTTAATTCGAATTTCTCCTAATTTTTATGCAGACCAAACAGAAGCTACGAATACAGCCTACAAAGAATTCATGCACTGGACAAAAGTGACTTATGGAATGGAGTCTCAGGAATATGTAGATATTCTACCAGATGTAAATGTTTGGAATTTTCAAAATCACACAGAGTCGTTGGTCGAAAACTACTTTTGGGAAGCAGAATTTGATGATTATCCAGTAGTAGGAATTACTCTTGAACAAGCCAAAATGTATTCCAATTGGAGGACAGAACGAGTGGCTGAAATGTTGTTGATAGAAAAAGGTATTCTCAATCCAAATATGAATGCCAATAAAGACAATTGTTTCACAATAGAGAGGTTTAATAATGGAATATACCCACTTCGCAAAGAACTTAAGACGAAGTTTATTTACCCTAGGTTTACTGTACCAACAATGAAGGAATGGAATGCTCTTTCTGGTATAAGTTCTGAATTCAAATTTGGAATTGATAGTTTAGACGCTCACAATCAAAGATTTCTAAAAAGAGATAATGCATTATTTCACACTCTAGAGGATTTGGATAATGATGTTGATAAAAAAATGTTTAAAAGTAGACATCAAAATTCAATAAAATCATGTCCAATAAGACCAGCTCAATATAGTAGTGAAAATGTCTTTGGACTGTATCATACGATTGGCAATGTAGCAGAAATGGTAGATAATGTGGGTATTGCAAAAGGTGGCGATTGGAATCATTCTTTAGAACATGCTATTCTTGACAAAAACATCAAACAAAATATCCCTAATTGTTGGACAGGGTTTAGATGTGTAGCTAGATTGGTAGTAATGAACTAAATTTCAAGGAAATAAAATTGAATGCATTTCGTTTTCACAATGGCTAAGACTACAGTATTTAAATGATGAAAACCAATTGAAAACCTAGCATGAAGAAAATTTTAATATGGATTTTAAAAATCATCTTTACCATTATTATAGTCATAATCTTATACCTCAATATTTCACTATACTATAACCCTACTTTCATAAACTCAAAAGGTCAGAACTATAATCAATCAGTCTATTATCAACTTCAGCACTTAAAAAATGAACTTCAAAATGGAGCTGGAAATCAAATGCAAATGTATTTCCCTGAAGGTTTTCTATTTATTAATTCCTTGTATGGATTAAGCTGGTGTAATACTATCAAATCATTAGATAGTTCGTCACCTATATATCAAGAAGGAATCCAAGAGATCAACTGGGTAATCAATGAGGTTTCATCTGAAGAAGCCAAAAATATCTTTGATCCTAGTTTACCACTAAGCTATGGTGCATTTTATACAGGTTGGACCAACTATTTATTAGGAAGTAAATTATCGCTTCAAAAGGCTAAAGAAAGAAATTTAGATGAAGTGAGGAAATTTAAAAACACGTGTTCAAGGATTTCACAAGCAATAGTAAACTCAAACACACCTTATCTTGAATCATACGGCGGACTATCATGGCCAGCGGATAATACTTGTGCTGTTGCAAGTCTCAGCTTACATGATGAAATACTTGAGCCAAAATATGAAAAAGTAATAAGTGATTGGATTGATAAGGTGAAACAAAGTTTAGAACCAAGTTCAGGTCTAATACCTCATGAATCTGATAACATAACCGGAGCTAGTATAGGAAATGCAAGAGGATCATCACAAAGCCTAATCTTAAATTTCCTATCTGAAATAGACCCAAAATTTGCTGCCGATCAATTTAAAATTTACAAAGCACTGTTCTTAGATTATAGATTTGGTTTGCCAGGAATCCGAGAATATCCAAAAGGAATAATTGGGGCTGGAGATATAGATTCTGGACCTATACTCTTGGAAATCGGAGGTGCAGCGTCAATTGTAGGTCAAAAAACAATGCTTAAATTTGGCGATATCAATACATACAAAGGATTAAGAAATTCAATAGAAGGGTTTGGAGTTGGATTTACTTTTAATTCGAGGAAGAAGTACATTTTAGGTAAACTTCCAATTGCAGATGCATTTATATGTTGGAGCAATTCAGTAGAAAATCAATATGTATATGAAAAATCAAATTGGAGAATCAGATTTCAGTTAATTTCGATTGTTTTGATATTGATATTGATATTAGTGTTTTTATTTAAGAAATTATGAATTCACATGACTCTGATATTATTTTGTCAATTACATGAAATTATTTAATCTTTAGGTTCTATCAAAAGTCTTATTGCAATATGAAACAATTCAAATTGATAAAGAAGATATTAAAATTCACGACAATTATATTTCTTTGTTTAATCGTTTCAATCACTATTTTTTTATGCCTATCTGATATGACAAAATCCAAAATATCATTGCATCTTTTAGGCATAAATAATGATCATCCCCCAATATTTTTCCAATTATCAAATCTCATAAAAGACAATGAATATATAGTTGTTACCAATAAAGATCAAATCCCACATACTATTAATGAGCTTATTGAAGAATATTACAACAAAGAAATAAAAAGACTAGACACTACTAATTGGAAACGAATTGATAAAATCTTTGCATTTGAAGGAGATAAGTGGAATGGATCATGTCAACCTACCAACGCATTACCTAATAAAAGATTTGAATACCTATATTATGCTGATGAAACTTTGATTATCTGTAGTACTTCAGGTGGATTTGCAGTTTCTCCTTGGCATGAATTTTATGAAATTAATGATGACAGATTAGAATTTATTGGTGAAATAAATACTTTAAGCAAGGGAATGTTTAACTTATCTCTAATGCTCAAATTTGATAATGACTTGGTTGATTGGTCTGCAATCGAAACAAATTCTATACTAAAATAAAAATTTAGAAATGAAAAAAATGACATGTAAACAGCTTGGCGGAGCGTGCGATCTCGAATTTCAAGCCAACACATTTGACGAAATTGCACAACTTAGCAAACAACACGGTACGAAGATGTTCCAAATAAAAGATGCACCGCATCTACAAGCTATGAATGAAATGAGAGAATTGATGAAATCACCTGAAGACATGAAAAAATGGTTTGATGGAAAACGAGAAAAGTTTAACAGTTTGCCGAATATCGAATAGAACAGTGGAAATTAATATTTAACAATTTTCTATATTGAAGGGAAATTCACATTAAACTTATGACTATTTCAGGAAGAATTTTTGGTGTAATAAATGGAATCTATATGATAGGTATTATATTTCTACTTTTTCAAATGGGGTCAGTTATTGCAGCAGTTGGGAATGCTCTAGGAATACTTGTGCTTCTTGTTCCCATTCTGATAGGATTAATATTTTCAATCAAAAGTCTTACTAGAAAGTCAAAAAAACATAGTGTTTTGGATAAATTTTTAATTGCATTTCCAATATTAAATGCCACAATTATCATTTTGTTATTTGTTCTTATAATTTTGAATTAATAATTCAATAATGGTTGAGATTTAAACGTATAAATCAATAATTAATAATACACCAAACAATACACTAGCAATACCATTGGTCGTAAAAAAAGCCATATTCACTTTTGACAAATCATTCGACTTCACAAGTGAATGCTGATAAAATAGCAGGCCTATAAATGAAGCAGCTCCCAAATAATGTAAGACCCCAATAGTGCTATATTCTAATTGTAATAAATAAGCTGCTGCTAAAATCAATAATGCTGTAATCACATGAAATCCAGAACTCAAATAAAGTGCTTTTTCTTTGCCTAGCCACACTGGAGTAGAATGCAATTTCAAGGACTTATCAAATTCAAAATCTTGTAAAGCATAAATAATATCAAAACCCGCTACCCAAAACAACACAGCAGCTCCTAAAATTACTGGAATCAAACCAAATTGTCCAGTAACAGCCATATATGCTCCAACCGGTGCCAACGACAATCCTAGCCCTAACACCAAATGACACAATGCAGTAAACCTTTTTGTATAACTATACCCCAATGTGATCGCAATAGCAACTGGACTCAAATAAAAACAAATCGGATTGATAAAATATGTGGTAACAATGAGGGCTAAACAGTTGCCAATCACAAACCAAAGGACTGATTTTTCTGGTATGACCCCAGCTGGAATTTCTCTTACAGCAGTTCGAGGATTCTTACCATCAATGTCTCTATCTTGCCATCGATTAAAAGCCATAGCAGCATTTCTAGCAAAGATCATACAAAGTAAAACCATACCTAAAACTTTCCAATCGAAGGAAAAGCCAGCTTTATTGACACCTAAAAAATACCCCACAAGTGCAAAAGGAAGAGCAAAAACTGTGTGGCTAAACTTTACAAGACTTAAGTAATTCTTCATTTCAAAAATAACAACTTCGGACAATAGATTAAGTTGCGCAAACTTAATGAAATATACCTTCATATCATATTCAAATATTTATGACATCAAGGGACCAGTTTTTCAAGGCTAAAGATGCTGTGTGATTAGATAAAGCCAACAACTAACTTAGTGGCCTCCTTTGTGATGCCTTAGGAATGATTCAATAATAAAGTAACATTTTCTACTTGTTATTTTATCTTTCTACGGCGTTAAAAAGCCTCGCCAATGCGCTGCATTGTCTACGTTTTTTGCCTTGTTGAAAAATAAAATACCTG
>Ga0256847_1000434_pt1 | contig 26919 bp, 30 predicted proteins | sample TeddybearmetaG_FD_189099 | JGI IMG/M metagenome (GOLD analysis project Ga0256847, IMG submission 189099) | Hydrothermal vent microbial communities from East Pacific Rise, Pacific Ocean - Teddybear | ecosystem: Environmental > Aquatic > Marine > Hydrothermal vents | place: Pacific Ocean: East... | reverse complement strand
CTGTTTCAAAAGCAAAGCCAATGAACAGAAAACCTATTTCAGACACTTCCCAGTGGACATTTGCTTTAATAGAGAAATACCAAAAAGAAATTGAACGCGTTGCAACAAATTTTGGTTTGGAAACCTATCCTGTGCAACTTGAAATTATCACTACAGAACAAATGATGGATGCCTATGCATCTGTCGGTATGCCTATCGGATATAATCATTGGTCTTTCGGTAAAGAATATATCAACAATGAAAAGCGCTATAAGCGCGGGCAAATGGGCCTGGCTTATGAAATAGTAATCAATTCCAACCCCTGTATCGCTTATTTAATGGAAGAAAACACCATGGCCATGCAGGCTCTGGTCATAGCTCACGCGGCTTATGGGCATAATTCATTTTTTAAAAATAATTATTTGTTCACCACCTGGACCAGTGCCGAATCAATTATTGATTATTTGTTATTTGCCAAAAATTACATTGCCCAATGTGAAGAAAGATACGGCGAGGAACACGTAGAGGCAATACTCGATTCCTGTCATGCCTTAAAAAATTTTGGCGTAGACCGTTATAAACACCCCCCTTCATTATCCATGCAGGAAGAAAAGGCTAAACAGCAAGACCGTGCAACCTATTTACAATCACAAGTCAATGAATTATGGCGCACCATTCCGGTTAAAGACACTAATAGCCAGGATGCCCAGAGAGACCATTTTCCGGAAGAACCACAGGAAAACATCCTTTACTTTCTAGAAAAAAATGCACCATTACTGGAACCGTGGCAACGTGAGATCGTCCGTATTGTACGAAAAATTGCTCAATACTTTTATCCCCAACGCCAAACCCAGGTGATGAATGAAGGTTGGGCCTGTTTCTGGCACTATACTATTTTAAACCAGCTTTATGATGAAGGTCTGGTCACTGACGGGTTTATGATTGAATTCCTGCAATCCCATACCAATGTTATTTATCAACCGGCCTTTGATAGCCCCTATTTTTCAGGCATTAACCCTTATGCATTAGGTTTTGCAATGATGATAGATATACGTAGAATTTGCGAACACCCTACCGATGAAGACAAGCAATGGTTTCCTGACATTGCCGGTAGTGACTGGCAGCAGACATTGAATTTTGCTATGCAAAATTTTAAAGACGAAAGTTTTATCAGTCAATTTTTGTCACCGAAAGTTATTCGTGATCTCAAACTGTTTGCTATTCTTGATGATGACAATAAAAAGCAGTTAGAGGTTACATCCATTCATGATGAAACAGGTTATCAAACCATTCGCAAAACCTTGTCCGAACAGTACAATCTGGGTAGTATCGAACCCAACATCCAGGTGTTTAATGTTGATCGAGAGGGTGATCGTTCACTGACGCTAAGACATACTCAATATAACCGTATGCCGCTGGATAAAAGTGTTCATGAAGTATTGAAACATTTAGCGAGGCTATGGGGTTTTAGAGTCAGGCTAGAAACTGTCGTAAACGATCATATTGTTATGCCCCTTTTTGAATGTGAAAAGTAACCCGCGAACAATATCCCTGGCATCATCCAACGCAGTGGCTTTAGAGTTTTTATTGACATAAAACTAAAAATAATTAGCTTATTAGTTAAATTCATTTTTGCCTGATTAGCAGCTCAATATGGCAAAAAGTCAGGATATTATTATCCTGTCAAATATACATGATAGTAATACTGATAGACATTAACCTAGAAAAATCAGTTGGCTCACGGTTTCTAGCACAAGCTCTTGATTCCACAGCACTTCACAGATAATTGCTCCTGCATGATCTGCATTCAGTACATCCTTGTACTTCAAAAAAATGCCCGCTTAACCTAATGGGTGAAGCTCAGATTTTTTGACCTACATGGAAGTAGGAAATGCAGGTTTTGCAGGAGCAAAAACCTGTTAAAACACTGTGAAACCAATATCTTGCACTATAATTCCGCGCCCAACTGATCTTTCTAGGATTAAGGACTGATGTTTGCAAAACAAAGTTCTGAAAAAGGAAGCTTGGACAACTACCGCGCAATCGAAAAAACAAAGCGCAAGAGAACAGAAGAAATGAAACTTGTTTAATTTTTTATAAGGAGAAAAATAAACTTGCCTTGTTCTTCGTATGTGTAGTTAATTGCGGTGAAAAATATATCCTGTCCTGCGTAGAACAGGACGTGGAAAACAGTAAGATATTTTAATGTTGTAAGGTTTGACAAAATTGATCGATACTATTACAGTAAAACCATATTTATATCGATCAGGTGAATTATGAGAGCAGTCACAGTTTCCCCAAAGTTTCAGATAGTAATTCCAAAAGATGTCAGAGAATCTATGGGAATAATTTCCGGGCAAAAAGTGCAAATGCTGACTTATTGCAACCGTATAGAGTTAATCCCTATCAAACCAATGAGCGAAATGAAAGGTTTCTTAAAAGGTCTTGATACAGAAGTAGCAAGGGATGAAGACCGTATATGAATGTAGTCGATTCATCAGCATGGTTATCTTATTTCTCAGGCGATGCCAATGCAACAGCATTTTCAATTCCGATAGAAAATATTGAAGAATTAATAGTTCCGAGTATTACCATTACCGAAGTTTTTAAATATATTTTACGCCAACGCGACGAAGATATGGCCTTGCAAGCTATCGCCCATATGGAGCAAGGGAATGTTATATCCCTTGATAGTTCTTTGGCTATTAATGCTGCTAAATATGGTATTAACCATAAGTTACCGCTAGCTGATAGTATTATTTATGCAACTGGTCGCAAATTTAATGCTTTAATCTGGACCCAAGATATAGACTTTAAAGCATTAGTAGGTGTTAAATATTATGCCAAAACAACCATATAATGTACTCCTGGGTCAGGGTATTCTTGCTTTTTAGGGCTTGATCCGTATGCTGGGGAACTCGCAAGTACGGTTCTTAGGGAGCAGTAATTGGCATGATATGGGCTGTAACATTTGATTGGGCAGATGGTCTCATTGCACGAAAAATGAAAGGACGAACAGGTGCCTATACTGACGTTAGCCTCTTGAAAAATTATGCACAATATCGTAAAATCATATGCATAACTTATGGAGAAAAATATGCGAACTACTCTTGATTTACCAGAAAAGTTGCTTCTTGAAGCAATGAAAGTAACTCAAACAAACACAAAAACTGGAGTAATTGTTCGGGCATTAGAAGAATTAGTTAGAAAATCAAAAATTTCTGACCTTAAAAAGTATAAAGGAAAAATTGATATAGATATTAATCTTGATGAAATCAGAGACCGCCATTAGTGCAAGTTTTAGTAGATACATCCGTTTGGATTGATTACTTTCGGGGTAGTGGTGATTCTACAAAACTAGATTTGTTAATAGATGAAAACCTGATCGTAACCAACGAGATTGTACTAACAGAATTACTGCCGTACCTCGAAATAAAAAAGCAAACGAAAGTAATTGCACTATTATACGAAATAAATAAAATTCAATTAGATATTAACTGGAAAGAAATTATTGAACTTCAAGTAAAATGTTTGGAAAGTGGTGCAAATGGAATAGGAATTCCTGATTTGATTATTGCACAAAATGCAAAACAGAGTGGTAGTAAGGTTTACTCTTTAGATAAACATTTTCGATTATTAAATCAAGTACTGAACATTGATCTATATAAATAAAAAGGCTAATCGGGATAGGAAACTACTCAAGTAGCACCCTACATACGGATCCATATACGGCGCCTAGCCAGGTATTAACTGAGATACTTCATCGGGCAAGTCGAATTCATATCAAGTGTCTATCGGGTCGTAAGTTGCGCCTCAGCAACTGCTCTTGCGTTGTTCTACTACACACCATCCATGGTGTTATGCGTTACCCTACTACATGCCGTCCATGACATTATCCTAGAAAGATCAGTTAGGCGCGGAATTATAGTGCAAGATATTGGTTTCACAGTGTTTTAACAGGTTTTTTCTCCTGCAAAACCTGCATTTCCTACTTCCATGTAGGTCAAAAAACCTTAGTTTCACCCATTTGGTTAAGCGGGCATTTTTTTGAACCACATGGAGGTGATGAATGCAGATAACAATCTTGAAGAGATATCCTTATAAATACCCATCGGTATTTTTGTCCACCCATCTTTCGATATCAGTAGATAATATTTCCTTTTTCCAAAACGGTGCTTTAGATTTTAATGCTTCCATAATATAGCGACTGCTATCAAACGCATCTCCTCGATGTGAACTCCAGACCGCAACCAAAACAATAGGATCATCAGGAAAAACATCACCCACTCTATGCACCACTAAAACATCAATCACACTCCACTTCTGCATGGACTCAGAAATAATTTTATCCAGCTGTTTCTCCGTCATTCCTGGGTAATGCTCCAGAGTCATACCTTTAACATCATCACCTTCATTAAAATCACGCATAGTACCGATAAAAATACTGGTTGCTCCAAACTTGCCGCGCATGTTTTCAGCAGACTGCTGAAACTGCTGTATTTCCTGCCAGGGATCAAAGGATTCGGTAACTATTTTAATTTTCATCATTAACCTCCCGTTACTGGTGGAAAAAACGCCACCTCATCACCATCAGTTACCGTACTATCTAACTCGACATATTCCATATTTACCGCAGCTAAAATATTATCTGGTAATTTAGCATCACAGTTAGCCTGTTTCCAGACATCAATCACTGTAGTGATATCTACAAACGGCAATTCATCCTCAGGCCGGCCCACTTTTTCTTTTAAACTGGCAAAATAACGGACTTTAATCGACATATACAAAAGTTCCTATAAAATATAAACACAGACTCAAGAGTGTATATTATTTTATGCAAACATCTTTTGCTGAATTTTTATAATCAACTAAACAAATGACCAAACTTACTCATTTTAATCAATCAGGCGAAGCTCATATGGTCGACGTCGGTGAAAAAGCCATTACCCAGCGTACCGCCATTACAGAAGGCACAATTGAAATGCAGCCGGAAACATTAGCCTTAATTACCAGGGGTCAGCATAAAAAAGGCGATGTACTCGGCATTGCTCGAATTGCAGGCATTATGGCCAGCAAAAAAACTGCAGACTTAATTCCACTTTGCCATCCACTTCCACTCACTCATGTGGAAATTAAATTAACGGCTGAACCAGACAACAACTGCATTCGATGTCAAACCACTGTTAAAACCAATGGACAAACCGGTGTTGAAATGGAAGCCCTAAACGCCACCCAGATTGCCCTGTTAACCATTTATGATATGTGTAAGGCAGTAGACCGGGGTATGGTGATTCAATCCGTACAATTGCTGGAAAAAGAGGGAGGAAAATCAGGACACTGGCAGCGCTAACCCATGTCTTATTTTACCGAAGCCATACTATCCGCCCTACAACTGATTATTAAATTTGACCCGGAAATATATCAAATAGTCTGGACATCTTTAAAAATATCTCTATGCGCTGCCTATTTCGCCACGCTATTTGGAGTATTTCTAGGAATATTAACAGCAATTACAGAGTTCCCCGGCAAACGTCTGTTACAACAGAGCCTCAACACCCTGATGGCCATGCCAACCGTAATGATAGGACTTATCCTCTATGGCCTACTCAGTCGCCAAGGCCCATTGGGTGAATTAGGATTACTATACACCGAAACAGCAGTTATATTGGGTGAAGCCTGCCTCATATTTCCGTTAATCATGAATCTAACGTTAGTAACAGTACAATCAGCAGATAAGCGACTGATAACAACGCTAAAGATAATGGGAGCAACAACACAGCAACAAATAATTCCCATTCTAAGTGAATTACGTTACCCCATTCTGGCAGGCGTTATCACCGGTTTTGGCAGAGCCATTGGAGAAGTCGGTGCTGCAATGATGTTAGGTGGAAATATTCAAGGATTAACCAGAACTATGACCACAGCTATTGCCCTGGAAACCAGCAAAGGGGATTTTGAACAGGGATTGGCTTTAGGATTACTATTATTATTTATCGCCTTTAGCATTAACATGTTTCTACAAATTTTAAATAGTAAAAACTAAAAGCGTCCATAACTGATAATGACGTTCTTTGAAAAAATTTATACCAACACCTTAAAATGAGTGATATGACACAATTTTCTTAAAATACAGGTCATATAACCTATATTTAAAATGCCCATAAAAACCGTATTCAGATAATCCATTGAAAATCAAAGACATATTATATTGGCATAACGATTGCTAGTTTGTATATATGTCACTCGTAAAATAGGTACCTGTTGCGCAATAATTGGTTGGTATATTTTGCTATAGTAACAAAACACAATATTCATCGAGTGCCTCAAATAAAGCTGGGTTTTCATAGTTTCCCATCTTTAAATTAACCGCAAGATCCCCTCTCAGCTTCTCGCGGGTGGTTCAACAAGGAGTTCAAATAAGGACATTATGATGATAGGGAGTAGGACAAAGCTAGTCTACTCCCTATCATCTTCCCAATTTCACTCTAGCCACCCCACCTATCCTTGAAACGGCTCAATCAGATTTTTTTTCTATTTCAGGCATTTCTTATACTTTGTGATAAATATCTGCACCTTCTTTTAGAAACTGTTCAGATTTTTCATCCATACCCTGTTTTAACGCTTCCTCGGCTTTTAAACCTTTTTCTTTGGCATATTCCCTGACATCCTGCGAAATTTTCATGGAGCAGAAATGAGGCCCACACATTGAACAAAAATGAGCCACTTTTGCTGAATCTTTAGGTAACGTTTCATCATGGAATGAACGTGCTTTTTCTGGATCTAACGCAATATTGAATTGATCTTCCCAACGAAATTCAAAACGTGCTTTAGACATCGCATTATCACGTGCCTGAGCACCCGGATGACCTTTTGCCAAATCAGCGGCATGCGCAGCGATTTTGTAGGTCACTATCCCTTCACGTACATCTTCTTTATTAGGCAAACCAAGATGTTCTTTTTGGGTTACATAACACAACATGGCACAGCCATACCAGCCTATATTTGCAGCCCCAATCACAGAAGTAATATGGTCATACCCGGGGGCAATATCAGTAGTCAAAGGTCCTAATGTATAAAAAGGTGCTTCATCGCAATCTTCCAGTTGCTTAGTCATATTGACTTCAATCATATGCAAAGGCACATGACCAGGACCTTCAATCATGGTTTGCACATCATGTCTCCAGGCAATTTGAGTAAGTTCACCTAAAGTTTCTAGTTCAGCAAATTGTGCTTCATCATTAGCATCATAAATTGAGCCAGGACGTAATCCATCACCTAATGAGAAAGAAACATCGTAAGCCTTCATAATTTCACAAATTTCTTCAAAATGTGTATATAAGAAACTTTCAGTGTGATGCGCTAAACACCACTTTGCCATAATTGATCCACCACGAGAAACAATACCTGTCATGCGCTTGGCTGTCATGGGTACATGATGCAGACGCACACCCGCATGAATAGTAAAATAATCCACCCCTTGCTCGGCTTGCTCAATTAAGGTGTCACGGAAAATTTCCCAGGTTAAGTCTTCTGCTTTACCATTCACTTTTTCCAGTGCCTGATAAATAGGTACTGTACCGATGGGTACTGGTGAGTTGCGTAATATCCATTCACGTGTTTCATGGATATTTTTACCTGTCGATAAATCCATAATGGTGTCACCGCCCCAGCGGATACCCCATAGCATTTTTTCAACTTCTTCTTCAATCGATGATGTAACAGCAGAATTTCCTAGGTTACCATTAATTTTTACCAGGAAATTACGCCCAATAATCATCGGTTCAATTTCCGGATGGTTTATATTGGCAGGAATAATGGCACGACCTCTAGCCACTTCAGAACGTACAAACTCAGGTGTAATAGTTTCTGGAATTTCAGCACCAAATCGTTGACCTGGATGCTGGCCTTTATAAAGCTCACGCATTTCTTCCATATTCTGGTTTTCACGAATAGCAATATATTCCATTTCTGGAGTAATAATCCCTTGGCGAGCATAATGCATTTGACTGACATTTTTACCCGCCCTTGCTTTACGAGGCTTTCTAATATGCTCAAAACGCATATCCGCTGTTGCTGGATCAGCAAGGCGTTCCTGACCAAATTTAGAGCTTGGTCCGCTTAATTCTTCGGTATCATTTCTTTCTTCTATCCATGCATCCCTGATAGAAGCAAGACCTTGTTGCAAGTCTATTTCTACATTAGGGTCAGTATAAACACCCGATGTGTCATAAACATATAAAGGGCCATTTTTTTCTGAGCCAAAATGAACAGGTGTGTCAGACAAGGCAATTTTTCGCATCGGAACTTGAATATCGGGACGACTGCCTTCAACATAGATTTTTTCAGATGCGGGATAGGAATCAATTTTTACACTACTGGCTTCAGTAGCTGTAATATCTTTACGAACAGCGCTCATGCTTAGCTCCACTATTATTTAAGTAAAGCGCAGGGAAACAGTGGCTTTCCTACGCCGGTGTTAGCCGGATTCAGGTTCAAAGGGTTTTTCTCAGCATTAAAAAATGCACCCCTAGCCTTTTGGACAATCAGTTAAAATATATGAAAATGACAACAATTGCAAGTCCATAACTTTTCCAAATCCAATTATATGCCTTAATAAACAAAGGGTTTTATATACTTAAAAACTCAGCTTTTGCTCAACTTCAATTTGATCGTAAAAATCTCAGCAAAATTCTTTTGTTATAAAACGGCAATAGAATTGTAATATTTTCGTAAACTTTGACATAATTAGCGCTCTTTCAATTTGCCTGGAACTGACTAATGAGCGATCAAAATATACAGAGCAACTCCCTTTTTAAACAAGATACTTTTAAAGCCTTATCTGCCTTTACCTTTATCTTGCTTGTTATTTATTTTGTATCCGCCTTTATTCTTCCTGAGAACAGTAGCAATGTTCTCGTCGTTGCCGCTGCCTTTGGTGCTTATATGGCGCTTAATATAGGTGCCAACGATGTTGCTAACAATGTGGGGCCAGCAGTAGGCTCTAAAGCCATCTCATTAGCGGGTGCTATTATCATTGCCGCTGTATTTGAATCAGCAGGTGCCATCATAGCTGGAGGGGACGTTGTCAGCACTATCAAAAAAGGAATCATTGACCCCTCCTTAATTTCCGACACCGATACCTTTATCTGGTTAATGATGGCTGCCTTATTAGCAGCGGCTATCTGGCTAAATATTGCAACAGCATTTAATGCGCCGGTTTCAACCACACACTCAATAGTGGGTGGTGTTCTTGGTGCAGGCATTGCTGCCGGTGGTTTTGGTATTGCTAACTGGCCTGTATTTGGAAAAATTGCTGCTAGCTGGGTAATTTCTCCATTATTTGGAGGCATTATTGCCGCATCATTTCTCTATTTAATTAAACGAACGATTACTTATAAAGAGGACAAAATATCAGCGGCCAAACGAATTGTACCTATACTTATTTCACTCATGGCATGGGTTTTTTCAACTTACTTGATTTTGAAAGGCCTTAAAAAAATATGGAAACTTGATTTTCTTACTGCCGGTAGTATTGGTTTTGCCATTGCAATTACTATTTTTTTTATTATTACACCGCTCATTAAGAAATCAGCTGAACGCCTCGAAAACTCAAAAGTCAGTGTTAATACCCTTTTTACCCTACCCCTAATTTTTTCTGCTGCACTACTTAGCTTTGCTCATGGAGCCAATGATGTTGCTAATGCCATTGGCCCTCTTGCAGCAATTAATGATGCTATTTTCAATTCGGGTATTACTGCAAAAGCAGTCATTCCTTTATGGGTCATGCTAGTTGGAGCGGGTGGTATTGCAGTAGGTTTAGCGTTATATGGACCAAAACTTATCCGCACAGTAGGCAGTGAAATTACTGAGTTAGATAAAATGCGTGCTTTCTGTGTTGCTATGGCTGCCGCTATTACAGTAATTTTTGCCAGCCAGTTAGGCCTTCCTGTAAGCTCAACTCACATAGCAGTCGGCGCTATTTTTGGAGTCGGTTTTTTACGTGAATACTTAAAACATACTAATGCGAAAAGAATTGCAGAAATCCGAGAACACCATGAGCATCATGATCCTGAAAAAGTTGAATTATTACTACAAGAATTTGAACGCGCCTCACTTGAGTCAAAAGCAAAAATACTGTCTGACCTTAAAGCTAAAAAAGCAATTACTCGATTAACAGGTAAAGAACGTAAAAGTTTGAAAAAAGTTTATAAACAAGAACTGGTTAAACGCTCTCATTTATATATAATAGCTACAGCCTGGGTAGTTACTGTTCCTGTATCTGGTCTTTTAGCTGCATTTTTGTTTTTTACTATTCGTGGATTTATGCTTCCATAAGGCAGCTGGCAATAAATAACCTACCCAGATTGCGCAGGATTTTTATTTGTATTCAACTAACACATGGATGTGTGTAGGTGTAGAACAATGCATAATGCCATGGATGGCATGTAGTAGGGTAACGCAGGAGCAGTTACCGAGGAGCAATTGTCGAGGCGTGGGAACAGGTGCGAAGCACATGGATGTGCAAGTGTCGCTGGAAGCAGGATGCTGGTGCGACCATAGCCAGCTACGTAACTGTTTCCACAACGCTGAAGACGAATAAAAAGACCAGTAAGATGGGTGGGTTATTTGTTGCTAGTTGCCTAAGTGCTACTTCAAGTTAACATATCATTTTCATGCCAAACCAAACTCTACTGCTGAAATATACTCCGCGCAATTTCCGTTGCGGAGTATATTAATAAAAAACGATAGAAAATTCGGGCTATCCACGTATAATTGACTGAGCTCTATCGTTACTCAGAAAGATTGGCGGGCCCTGGAAGACTTTAACCCAGCTGTGCAACGAGTCCTTCCCACCATTCAACTCACAGCTTCCAAAAAAACTTTGTTTCACTTTCAACATTCATCACTAAGGGAAAAACAGGATGAACACATCTCGAATAGCAAGTAATCGGTTGCATTAAAATAGCACATGGTTTTTATTTCAAATAAAACCAATAGCCTTTTCAACTGTTGCACTTATGTAAACAGGAAAACGGCAACTTACAAAAAGCATAAAGTAAACGCGCCATCCCCTGTCCCGTTATTTAATGTCTTAGTATTTTTCTGCTTATTCATTTCAAATCCAGTTTATGCAGAAACAAAATCAATCCTCATCATTACTAACGACCACGTACCTATTAATAGCCAAGTAAGTACACTATTAAAAAATTATTTCTCAGAAAAAGATACTATTTCTGTTTCTGTTCATCATTACCAAAACATTAGTCGAAAACAAATTCGTTATACACCTGCCGCTCTCATAATTGCATTAGGAATCAAAGCTTCAAAACTTGCCTCACCCTCCTCAACACCAACATTATATACACTTATTCCTGAAAACAGCCTTCAAGATATTGGTTTATGTGTATCTAATCGCTGCCCTAAAATACCAAAACACATAGCCAATAATTATGCTATTTATCTGGACCAGCCTATATCCAGACAATTAAATTTACTGACTTCGCTACTGCCATCAGCAACAAAAATAGGGGTATTAACAGCCTCTTTTTCGCACAATAAACTTAAACTCCTGCAATCAGAATCAAAAAAACATAATTTAGCTTTAAATTCTAAGTATATTAAGGATGAATCCAATCTACATAGACAATTCAATGAACTAATTAGCAATATTGATGTTCTTTTTACTCTACCCGACCCTTTAATCAACAACAGAACGAACATTCCTTTTCTATTGTTATCAACCTATCGCTACAACATACCGGTCATCGGGTTTTCTAAAGCCTATGTAAATGCAGGCGCCATTGCGGCTGTATATTCGTCAGCCGAACAAATTGCTCTACAAATCAGTGAATTAGCAATCGACATTCTTTTTTCTGCCAACACTATTTCAAACACCTATTTTGCACCAAAATATTTTAGTATTGCTATCAATGAAAGTGTCTCTCACAGTCTTGAATTGCATTTACCTGACAAACAAACAATAAAATCTAAATTATTACTTCTTGAAAAATGATTTTTATTTATAGAGATGTTATTATTCAACCAATTACACCAAACAATTTTTAACTGATGTCGACGGACACTGAAGCCCCAAGTCATACTAAATCTGTTTTAGAATTTAAAAGCACTTCTTTCAGCACACCTGTTCTGGTCCTATTCAGCACAGAACTAAAACAAATTGAGTTGCAATTAAAAGAAAAAATAGCGCAAGCGCCTGAGTTCTTTAAACACTCAGCTCTATTAATTGATCTGCAAGAAGTTAATAAACAAGATCAAGTTATTGATATTACAGATTTGGTAAACTGTTTATATGCTAATAAATTGTTACCTATAGGTATTAGTAGTGGCAATGACGAACAGAACCGTTTGGCACTTGAACTGCATATTCCGATACACACACTTCGTGGAGCAATTTCTAAGAAAGCCTCACTACTGAAGAATTCAGCTACCGAAAATACAGAAACTTCTGCAAATAAGTCGACGACAGAACCCGTTTCCGCTACTGTAGAAAACATGTTTATTTCTCAACCTATTCGCTCAGGACAACGCATTTATGCAAAAGGTGATTTAACGATCCTTTCACATGTGAGTGCCGGCGCAGAAATCATGGCAGAGGGAAATATTCATGTCTATGGCTCCCTCAGAGGCAGAGCATTAGCAGGGGTTCAAGGTAATATTAAAAGCCGAATTTTTTGTTCTGATTTGCAGGCAGAGCTGATTTCCATAGCTGGGCATTATAAAATCAGTGAAGAACTTGATAAAGCTGAATATCGCAAACCAACACAAATTTATTTACAAGATCAAGCATTAATCATTAAAAACTTGTAGGAAAAATATAAAATAATTGAATATCAATATTGATGAATTTTTTCGCGTTTTGTCTATAGACACGGCAATAAATACAAATTATTATGCATTCATTCTTTAACATTCCGAACACACATTCGTAGAGGATAAAACATTGGCTAGAATTATTGTCGTCACATCAGGAAAAGGCGGTGTTGGCAAAACAACCACAAGCGCTGCTATCGCTATGGGGTTGGCTAAAAAAGGCCATAAAACGGCCGTTATAGATTTTGATGTCGGCCTACGAAACTTAGATTTAATCATGGGGTGCGAACGCCGTGTAGTCTACGACTTCATCAATGTTATCAACGGCGAAGCCTCACTACGTCAAGCACTAATTAAAGACAAACGCTGTAACCAGCTATATATTTTACCTGCATCTCAAACACGAGACAAAGATGCACTAACACAAGAAGGAGTGGGTCAAGTTTTAGATGAACTTGCCAAAGATTTCAAATACATCGTATGTGATTCCCCTGCCGGTATTGAACGTGGGGCTAATTTAGCAATGTACTTTGCCGATGATGCTTTCGTTGTCACTAATCCTGAAGTAGCCTCTGTAAGAGACTCCGACCGAATGCTGGGGATTTTAGCAAGCAAGTCTCGTAGAGCAGAAAACGGTGAAGAAGCGATTAAAGAATATTTACTTCTTTCTCGTTATTCGCCAAAAAGAGTCAAACTAGGTGAAATGCTAAGCGTTGAAGATGTTCAGGATATCCTATCATTACATTTGCTAGGCGTCATACCTGAGTCTCAATCTGTTCTCAATGCTTCTAACTCAGGTATTCCTGTGATTTTGGATGAACAAAGTAATGCTGGACAAGCTTATGCCGATGTTGTCGCTCGTTATTTAGGTGAAGACACACCTCACCGTTTTATTGATGAAGAGAAAAAAGGCTTATTTGGTAAATTATTCAGGAGCAAATAATGAGTCTACTAGACTATTTTAGATCTACAAAACCAAGCTCAGCCTCTGTTGCAAAAGAGCGCTTACAGATTCTAGTTGCTCATGAACGCGTATCGCGCAATCAACCCTCCTATTTACCACAACTGCAACAAGAACTGCTGGCAGTTGTAAGAAAATATGTCAAAGTAAGTCAAGATGCGATTTCCGTAAACTTCGAGCAAGATGATGAACAGGAAGTATTAGAGCTCAATATTGTTTTGCCTGATGAAACGGGTAAAGATAACTGATTTTTAACTACGAAAAGAGAAAAGACCATGTCAGATACTATTGGCAATGCAGCAGGTACAATATGGAAATACCTGGATAAAAATGGTGCTACCAGTGTTTCAAAAATCACTAAAGAAACAGGGTTAAGCCGAAATGATGTTCAAAGAGCAATCGGCTGGCTAGCAAAAGAAGACAATCTTAATTTTGAAATGGAAGGGCGAACAGAATTGTTGTCTCTAAAATAATTCTACCGCAACAATCAGAAACAGGATTAGTATTTCTGTTTCTGATTGCTATGTCTACCAGACCCCAGCATCCAAAGCTTTATAGCCTTCTGAACGTCATAGTAAGCTTAACTAAGAAAGTTATCAATATTAATTAATTCGATAGCCTGTTTTTCTGCATCTAGCTTTTGTTCAGCTGTGTTATAACCCCATACCGCCAGAAATAATTTAACAGACTGTAATTTTCTGTTATTTAACACCTTGGTAAGCGAAGATAACATGTCTTCAACAAAATAAATTTTTTCCTCAGCATGTTTGTTGTCCAGCTCTATTAAAACAGCTTCTTTGCTCATATTCCTATCCAGACCAAAAATTCTTTCAACAGGCAATTGAACCTGATTAGCATCAAGTATTTGTCTAACAAAACGCTCTTGCTTAGTAGTGACTATATACCAGATACCCTGCTCTGATAAACCTTGTAATTTTTCTGCAATCCCTGGAAATAATGGATTCATTCCCACCCAGTCAACCAGATCTTTTTCAATCCAGTGGTCTCTGGTTTCTCCAAATAATTTTTTAAGCATATCAATATTCAGTTTTGAGTCTTTAATCAGCTTTTGTTTTTTCTCTTCGTATTGATCCATAATTGCTTCAACCGTCTCACCATTATGTAACAGCCTGACAATTAAAATAGCCTCATAGCCCGTTCCCATCACTGGACGAACCTGGCGAAACCGCTCTATCAGTTCTGATGGAGGCAAGGGCGTAGTAAAATCAGTCCAAATTTGCGCTGCTGCTTTCCATCCTGAAATTCCCGTTTCTATAGTACTATCACAAATCACACCATCAAAGTCTAACGCGTAAATAACTGATTTTTTCATGTATTCTCTTAAATATAATTTTTAATGACTAATAACATATCGCAAGTTACTCTCGATTTTAACGTTTGTAGGTTAACTTCACAAACGGTGTCATTCCGACCAACGGAAGGAATCTTGAGTCTAAGCACATTTCTGAGCAACAAGATTTCTCCCTTTGGTCGGAATGACAGTTCGTTAAAAATTTAAAAACAACCATAAATGACTCATTCTAAAGTTTAACCTGTACTTTGTTAATAGCCATATAATTTTCATTTGGACCAGAGATTGATACAGTGTCCTTCCCTTTTTCCTTTGAGATCTAACGCCATCTTCACCGACTGCCATAAATGGCAGTCCGCGTGTAAGCTATTGTAAGCTTTTTATTCAATACGAAAACAATTCTTGAAGACATTCGCATAATTTTATTTGAGTATCACTGTCAATAATTCCTAAATTTTTGACTAATCGTGATTTATCAACAGCTCTAATTTGATCCAAAAGAATTAGCCCTTTCTTTCCACCAAAGTCACACTCAACTCTACAAGGAAACTCAACCCCTTTAGAGAATAATACGGGACAGACCACGATTAATTTTACTTTTTCTGAATTAAACTTAATGCTTCTTTTTCAGCGGATAGAAAGAAAACGACGTGATTGAATCTGATGGCAATTGAAAACATTCGCTATTATATCTTAATTAATTATCTTAATTAATCGTGGTCTGTCCCCTATTGCCCTGCCTATTGCCCTGTGATTAAAAAGCTCTGTGAGCGTGCCTGTTCCGTATTTAATGAAACTGAACATGAAAACATTGCCACTATTTCTCTCATGGTCGCCTTGAGTCGCGTTCAATCTGGATTTCATCTAAACTAAACGAGTACCTCGACTTCCCCTTTGTCGGTCAAGTTTTTGCCATTCAACGAAATATCATTAATAAAAAAACAGGCGAAGAAAGCAATGAAATAGCTTATGGACTCACCAGTCATTTACCAGAAAGTGCAGATGCGGAGCATATCCTTAAATTTAACCGTAAACACTGGGGCGTTGAAAGCCATCATTACATACTTGATTGGAATTGGAACGAAGATCGCTGCACCATATCAAAAAAACACGGACCCGAAAACATAACATGCTTAAGAAGGTTTGCCACAGGGTTAATTAAAACAATTGGCAAAGAGAGTGTTGCCTCAGTCATCCGAAAGTTGGCTCGCAATGTACGAATGGTGTTTGATTACTTGAGAATGACTAATAATTCAATAAAGCGCACAATCTAACTTTTAAGTTAAGTTTTTTAGAACGGTTTCGCCGTGTTAATACTTCTTTTTAAATGGATAGAAAGAAAACGACGTGGTAGAATCTGATGGCAATTGAAAACATTGGCTATTATATCTTAATTAATCGTGGTCTGTCGCCTATTGTTGCCTATTGTCGAACCTGCCTGTCGCACGAATCAACAGTTGTGGAAACGATGGGGTAGGAACTTTCAAATCTTGCAAGAGGAGTAGATGAACATGAGCCTAGAGGTTTTTATCAGGAAATGCGGGACTTGGGGGCTTCTGCCGAACAATTCCGTCGCAACAGGGGAATACAAAAATATGGGGGTGATGCCCCCGATGCACGTAGGAGCAGGCTTCTCCAGAATGCTCAATAAACTCTGTATGAATATTCCCGACCTCGACGAGGTGAGCTCTCTCGAGCAATTAAAGAGCCAGAGTGCAAGTGAGAGACTGAACGTCGTCTTGACGTGCCACGAGATCATCCACAATCTGCATTTCCTGATCGACAAAGAGTCGTTTAAAAAACGGTCGAAGAAAAAGATCAGCGATTGGGACGACGAAGAGGAGCTGCTCACCATAACCGGAGACGTGGGCACTGTTCCCACGCCGAACTCCGTCATGCTGGCCTGCAACCCGGGACTGTTCAACGAACACAGCTTGTGTCGAATCCTCAAGCTATCGAATCGGTCGAGTCATCAGTCCATACCCGAGGACGTTTCTTCGAGGGACACTGTCGATCTTAAGGCTCTGCCAGTGGGTATTCCCTGGTGTTGGTCTGTTGACTAGATAAAGCTCCAAGACCAGGGTCAGTTCTGAATGGCACTTACTTAAGCCTTAACCTATTGAAAATAATAAAAAACACACATAACGGCATAACGGGGTCAGACTCGAATTAAATAAAAAAACAGAAGGAAAAACAGGGGCTGAATTAACATTCCTACACCCCCCTCCTACTAAAATACATAACTGCTCTCTTACCATTTATAAGCTGAATAAGCTATGTTTTTTAAAGGCTGTGCTAAAAAGTGAAGCCATTCTTTTTTAGCAAAGCCTTCAGAAACGTAGCGGACTGAAGTCCACCCTACAATCTCACAACTCATCTTTACTTCACTTTTAATCATTAACCTCACCCTAAGAAACCTCAATAAAACCATGCAAGCCCCGGTTAGATTTAACCGACAACCACTGCTTTAAATAGCCTAACTCTTCAGTCTGCTCCAAATCATCAAGACTCCCTTTGTTTCTCAACAATCTAAATGCCGAAGATAACACCTTATAGCTCTTACCTTTAATTCCTGCTCGTCTCAAACCTACGCTATTTAAACGATAGTGCTTTGCAGGTCTGCCACCAATCAACATAAACGGAATAACATCTTTATTCAAGCCCGTTGTACCTTGGACTATGGCATATGAGCCTATGCGACAAAATTGATGAACAACAACAGCTCCCCCCATAAAGACATTATCGCCAATCTCAACAAAGCCACCAATTGCTACGTTGTTTGCAAAAATTGTTTTATTACCAACCACACTATCATGGGCTACATGGCTATTGTTCATAAAAAAACAGTCAGAACCTATTTTGGTAACGCCCTCTTCAACTGAAGCTCTATGTGCAGTAAAGCCTTCTCTAAACACATTATTGTTACCAATCTCAAGCCAGGAAACGGTTTCTGCTTTAAAGCTGGTATCTTGTGGTAAATCGCCTAAAACAGCATGGGGATGCAAAATATTACCTTCTCCCATTTTGACATAAGACTGAACTACAGCATGAGCGCCTAACTGACAATTCGCCCCCAACTCAGCATTATCCTCAATCACTGCAAAAGGACCTATTGTTACATTCTCGCCTAAACTAGCACTAGGTGCTATATAAGCAGTCGGATGTATATTCTGTTTCATTAAAGATAAAACCTTTATTCAATATTAATATAGTACGGTTAATACACTTCTTTTGGATAAAAAGAGATCGCTTTTTCTCTTCCTTTAACCTTGCACCTTTTGTCTTTCACCTGCAATAAATTTACCCTCTAGGATGAAATTCAGCATGTAACCGCTGTAATCGTTCCTGTGCAATATGCGTATAAATTTGAGTTGTAGATAAATCAGAATGCCCTAACAGCAACTGCACAACCCGCAAATCAGCGCCATGATTAAGTAAGTGAGTAGCAAAAGCATGTCGCAACGTATGCGGTGACAATGCTTTATTTATCCCGGCCTTTTTAGCATAGCGCTTAATAATATGCCAAAAAGCCTGCCGCGTCATACCCGACCCCCGTTTGGTCACAAACAAAAAATCACATTGCCTACTTGCAAGAATATCTTTTCTTGCTCCGACCATATATTGTTCCAGCCAATCCATCGCTTGCTCACCCACAGGCACCAACCTTTCCTTACCGCCCTTCCCCATCACTCGCACAAAACCTTGCCTAAAACTGATCTGGGCAAACTTTAAACCAATCAATTCAGAAACTCTTAAACCCGTTGCATACAGAATTTCCAACATGACTTTATCTCTAAAACCTAATATATCTAATAGCTCTGGCGCATCAAGTAATAATTCAACATCTATTTCCGATAATGATTCCGGCAATAAGCGTCCAATACGAGGTGCTTCAATTAAAACAGTAGGGTCTATTTCTATAGATCCTTCTCTTTGCAAATAACCATAAAAACGTCGTAAACTGGATAAAATCCGAGCAGAAGAACGACTACCAACACCCTCTTTGTAACGATTTTCCAGAAACAAGGCAATATCGCTTTCTGTAACTTCAAGTAGCGATTTATCTTTTAGCCATTTTGCAAAAATCTTTAAGTCACTTCCATAAGCTGCCAGTGTATTTTCACTTAAACCAGACTCTACCCACAGAGAATCTAAAAATAGATCTATTTGTTCTAACGCACTTTTCATTTCAGCATAATCAATCTAAAAGTGTATGCAGGACTTTATAGAATCCTCGCCCCTAAATATAATAGTTTGATAAATAGCTTTTTTGTAGGGCGGACTTCAGTCCGCTATAAACAATAATAGTAATTAGTCATACCAGAAGTTACGGACTAAAGTCCACCCTACCTTCTTTATCAAACCAAAGTTGTTGGAGTTCTAGCCTCTGTCAAAATCAAAATAATTCGGCTTCCATTGCTAATAGTTTTTTCTTTATTTCAAACGGCTTACCGCTAGTTTTCCCCATGTAACCACCTAAACCTGACACTGAAACCACTCGGTGACAGGGTATAATTCCTGGAAAAGGATTGTCTCTACAGGCATTTGCCACTGCTCTGGCACCTGACCCTATGATGGTCGATATCTCTGAATAGCTTAACACCTGCCCAGCCGGTATTTTACAAATTTCTATCCAGACTTTATTCCTAAAATCCGAACCCTGTTTTTTAAGACGAACGGTGAAAGTACTTTTTGGGTTTTTAAGGTGATCCTGAATTTGTTTACTTAAACTATCGCCAACTCTATAAACCTTTGTTGATTCATCTATAGCCCATTCAGTTCTTGTTATTACATTATCAATTTGAAACACAACAAGGTTTCCTGCAGCCGTATGTATTTGATAACTCTTTTCTACACTGTTCTGTAACTCAACCCACTGAATAATCAATGTTACATTACCTTATAATATGTCGTTCAATTGATTCGAAATAAGTTTTGCAATTCTATCGGTTGCCCCCTGATTACTATTTACAAATTGTTTAGCCCTAACTGCTAGTTCATTTCTATAGCTGGCATCATTATATAAATGCATAACGTTATCTGTTATTGATTGTTTGTCAAAGCATTGAATCGCTGCATCCAAATCAAGCACATTTTTTGCTATTTCTTTAAAATTAATCATATGCGGACCAAACATAATGGGGATATTCATTGCTGCAGGCTCCAATACATTATGTCCACCTACCGGCACCATACTACCACCAACAAAACAAATATCTGCCGTGCCATACAGCAGTTTCAACTCCCCCATAGTATCAGCTATATACACGTCTGTATCATCTGTACATTCGTTTCCAGTGCTGCGCATACAACTTTTAAGTTGCATGTTTTTAGCCAGTTCATTTACTTGCCCAAAACGTTCAGGATGTCTGGGAACAACCAGCAAGAGTAACTCAGGTATTTGTTGCTTTAAAGATAAATAAATCTCATAAAACAGCTCTTCTTCCCCTTCATGTGTGCTGGCTATAATCCATACAAAACGCCCTGGGAATGAGGTATTCTTTAGTTTTTGAGCTTGCTGAATAAGAGTCTCGTCTAATTCCAGATCAAACTTTAAATTACCTACAGCGCTTGTTTGCATTTCCTTTGCACCAATCTCTATAAACCTTTGTTTGTCTTCTTCAGTCTGGGTTGCTATCCAGTTAACACTCGCTAAAGCTGGCTTTACCAGGCCAGGTATTTTCTTATACCCTATTGCTGAATTTGCAGATAACCGGGCATTTATTATTAACAATGGAATTTTCTTTTTGGCACAGTGCCTATAGAGGTTTGGCCAGATTTCCTTTTCCATGATAATGGCAATCTTTGGCTTAAAAACATTGATAAAGCGACTAACGACACACGGCAAATCATAAGGCAAATAAACATGTATGACCGTATCTGCCAACACTACCTGCACTCTAGCAGAACCTGTAGGTGTTGTTGTGGTAACAAGAATTGTATCTGCGGGGTATTGCGTTTTTAGCCTCTTAATTAGAGGAAATACTGCTTCTGCCTCACCTACAGAAACAGCATGAATCCAGATTACCTGGGTGGGGAAATTTTTATTATATACAGCCAACCGCTGTTGCCAGCGTTTTCTATACTCAGGGGCTTTAAAGCCTCGCCAATATAAGCGAAGTAATACAAAGGGGACTAACAGATAAAATAGAAGGGTATAAAATAATCGCATAAAAACCTTTATGAGAAAAATAAATTACTTAGCATGTTTTTCATTCCGAGTGGAGCAAGGAATCTGAAAGTTTTGGCTCGCAGCTAAAATAAAAGATTTCTCCCATTAGTCGAAATGACAGTTCGTAGAAACTAATTGATATTGTTGATGATGAGCTTTGCTATCCCTATAGATCAATAGCCTACATTGTTTTTGAAATATGCTGAAAGTTACAGTATCTTTATCTATTCAACCATTCCATATATAGACGAACACCATCTTCAACAGATTTGAATTGATAGTCACAACCGGCTGCTCTTAAGTTTTCCAGGTTTGCTTCAGTAAAACTCTGGTAACAGCCTTTTAGATGCTCAGGGAACGGTATGTATTCAAGTTCCCCTGTCTGATGATAGGCCAACACAGCATTAGCTACGTCATTAAAAGTTTGGCTACGACCGGTACCTGTATTATAAATACCTGAAACCTGAGGATTATCCAAAAACCAACAATTAATATCGACCACATCACCAACATAAATAAAATCACGTTGTTGTTCACCGTTACCATACCCATCACAACCTTCAAAAAGCCGAACGATTGCTGACTCTTTTATTTGCTTATTCAGATGAAAGGCAACACTGGCCATACTGCCTTTGTGCTCTTCATGTGGGCCATAGACATTGAAATAACGTAGACCAACAACCTGTGCTGTTAATTTTGACAGGTACTGTCGGAGATATTGATCAAACTGAAATTTTGAGTAGCCATAGACATTTAATGGCCCTTCATACTTTTTGTGTTCTTTGAAATTATTATCAGATCCGTACACTGCAGCACTAGAGGCATAAATCAGAGGGATTTTATGAGCCTGACAATAATGAAATAAAATCTTGGTGTATTCATAATTATTTTCCATCATATAGCGTCCATCCCACTCGGTAGTAGTAGAACATGCTCCTTGATGAAAAATGGCCTTAATCGTTTCAGCACGAAAATAGCCATGCTGCAACTTTTGCAGAAAATCCTTTTTATCCAGATAATCGGCTATTTGACAATCAACCAGATTTTTATACTTAATCCCATTGGTCAGATTGTCAACCACTAAAATATCATCGTAACCACGCTGATTTAAACCCAGCACCAGGTTACTGCCTATAAAGCCTGCCCCTCCGGTTACGATGATCATTTGACTTAAGCCTCAGCTGCAATTCCTATAGACATTGTAACTACAACATCGCTGTGTAGGTTAATATCAATATCATAACTACCTACTTGACGGATCACGCCATCAGGCATTCTAACTTCATGCTTTTCGACTTTTGAACCTGCTTCAGTAATCGCATCAGCAATGTTCTGAGTACCTACAGAGCCAAATAATTTACCTTCCTCACCCGCTTTATGGCTGATGACAATTTTCAGTTTTTCTAAAGCATTTGCACGAGATTTAGCAGCTGACAGTTTTTCTGCCGCAGCTTTCTCAAGTTCAGCACGACGTGCTTCAAATTCTTTAATTTTGTCTGCAGTTGCAGCAACCGCTTTACCTTGTGGAACCAGATAATTTCTACCATAACCACTTTTAATAGTAACCTTGTCACCCAGGTTTCCTAAATTAGCTATTTTTTCAAGAAGAATTACTTCCATCTTTCATACCCCTTACATCGATTTTACATCGAACAATCAAGAACACTAAGTTCCCGTTTTATTTGAAATTTTACTTCGTAAGTCCAACCAGACATCAACAATTCCCACGATAATTACTATGCCTATCATATGAGGAACCAGCACTAAAGTTACATACAAAAATGGCACCATAAATCGCTTGGTTTTCATTCCTGAAAAAGCAGTATGTAATATAGCCGTTCCAACAAATGTATATAAAACAGCAAAAATAATCGTTATATTCCAGCATATTTCTGAAACAATGCCAGACATAAGCCACGCAAGCAATACAATCAAAATACTTGCTAAAGCTACTTTAGGTCGCACTTTAAGAGACAGATATTCTTCTCTAAAACCGCCCGGATTATACAATGCCGCCTGCCACCATCTAGCCAAAAAAAGACCGAATAACAATCCGTACACTGTGCCTGCAGCAATTCCCCCCGTCATATAATGGGAAAACTCTTGAACTGATCGTTTTATTTCATCTATTGGCACATCAGAGCCGCTAGCGAGCATAGGCTGAACCATTTGAGTCAATATCGCATTCCATAACAGAGCAGGATCGGTGACATAAAGATAAAAGCCTATGACGCCTAATACACCCAGAATTACTGCAATCTCTACCGCAACAGACAGATGTTTCCCTTCTCTCAAAACAGTTGAAATCAGCCAAATGGGTAGCCATAAAACTAATCCATAAAGCAAAGCAAACTGAAAATTACCAAAAAGAAAAAAACCGAGTACTGCAGCAGAAAGACCAGAACAAATCAGAACATAAAGCCCTTCATACCATCCCCGTCTTAAAGTAACTAATGCAACAGAAGCTGAACTTACGATACTTACAGGAGGTAGCAGTAAAGATAGTAACGCCAAAGAGGATGCAACCATCATGGCCTGCATCCGTCCTCTCATTATATATGCCGCTAAAAACTTCACTTATACCTACCCGTTGTTATTTATGTGCGTCGCAATATGGCAACAATGCAACAAAACGCGCCTGCTTTATTGCTGTTGACAATTGTCGTTGATACTTACCAGGCGTACCTGTAATACGGCTAGGAACAATTTTTCCCGTTTCCGTAATGTATTCACTTAACAAATCAAGATTTTTATAATCTATCTCTGGAGAACCTTCGATACCGAAAGTACTCATTTTTTTTCGTCTCATGTTACTTGCCATGATAATCCTCTTTAATCCTAGTATGTGTCGTTATTCAGAATCTTCTGTCGCTTTTTCTTCTGATACTTTAGCAGATTCTTCTTTAGCCTTAGCTTCTTCTTTAGCCTTAGCTTCTGCAGCTTTAATTTCAGCCGCTTTAATTTCTGCAGCTTTAATTTCGGCAGCCTTATTTTCCTCTGCATTTGCAGCAGCAATGAGAGAAGCTTCTGTTACCGCCTCTTTCCTTGACAAAGTCATACTACGCAAAATCGCATCATTAAAGCGAAAACCACTTTCTAGCTCAGTCAACGTTTCCTGATCACATTCGACGTTCATTAACACATAATGTGCTTTATGGATTTTTTTGATGGGATACGCCAAATGTCTACGGCCCCAGTCTTCAAGACGATGTATTACACCGCCTGCCTCCTCGATAGTTGCTTTATAACGATCAACCATCGCTTGGACCTGAGAACTTTGATCAGGGTGTACTAAAAAGACAATTTCATAATGTCGCATATTTTCTCCTTTCGGTTAAGCCTCCCACTTTGTTTTCCAAAGCAGTAAAGCAAGGACGGAGTAAAAAACTCCGATGAACCGCCCATTATAGTTTTTTTATCCCAATTTGCAAAATATTTTAGCTCTGTTTAAATAAAAAACGACTCAGTCCACTGTACAGCCCATTATTTTGTATAATCCATATCTTAATGATTCTTTAATTAAATACTGCAATGCGCAATCAATTCAAAACTATTGGCATCATAGGCAAGGATAGCGACCCACGAATTATAGAAACAATTTCCAGTCTACATCAATTTCTGGAACAAAAATCATATACCGTGATTATTGATACACGCTGCGCTGACCTTTTAGCAACTGATTCAGTAAAATCTTGCAAAACTGACACATTAGGTGCTTTATGCGATTTAGTCATAGCCATTGGTGGTGATGGGACCTTTTTAGGTGCTGCTCGTGCCATTGTCGACTACAACATTCCATTAATTGGCATTAACCTGGGAAGACTCGGCTTTTTGGTTGATATTTCACCAGAACAAATGCAGAGCAAACTGGACAGCATCCTGAATGGAAACTATTTAGAAGAAAAACGTTATCTATTGCATACTAAAATTATTCGCAATCATGAAGTCATTCATCAGGAGACTGCAGTCAATGAAGTGGTAATTCATCGCTGGGTAACCCCCAGCATGATTGAAATTGTGACTCATATAAACGGTATCTATTTAAATTCTCAGCGCTCTGATGGTTTAATTATTTCTACACCTACGGGTTCAACAGCTTATTCTTTATCTGCAGGTGGGCCGATTATACATCCTTCTTTGAATGCACTGGTTTTAGTGCCGCTAAACCCACACACTTTTTCCAACAGGCCAATAGTACTAGATGACTCTTCAGAAATAGAAATTAGTTTCTGCCAAACTACGCAAATCAATGCATTAGTCACTTGTGATCACTTAGAGATTCCTGAGGTACTGATTAGTGATAAAATTTTAATAAAAAAAATGCCCAACCCCATTAGAATTCTTCACCCGGAAGACCATGATTATTTTAACATTCTACGGAAAAAACTGAGCTGGAGCAGCGGCTACAATACTTAGGGAGGTGAAAATAAATAATCATCCAATCTCACTTGCCTTTTTATCTCTGTTTAAATCTTCTCAATCGTCACGTAGAATAACTATGTTCCTGTTGAGAAGATTTAAACAGAAATATAAATTCTGTATGATATTTGGATGATTATTTATTTTCACCTCCCTGAACTATGTTATTAAACCTTAGTATCATTGACTTGGCTGTTGTTAAGTCATTAAACCTAGATCTTGAAAAAGGTATGTCCGTACTCACTGGCGAAACCGGTGCAGGCAAATCTATTTTATTAACCGCACTGGGCCTTGCATTAGGTGACCGAGCTGACTCTGGCTATGTTCGTCCCAATGCCAAGCGTGCGGAAATCAATCTGGATTTTGACTTAACTGATGCACCTTTAGCAAAACAATGGCTGGAAGATAATGACCTTAATGACGATCAACAATGCTTTATCCGTCGTATAGTAAATCAGGATGGTGGTTCAAAAGCCTATATCAATGGTCGCCCAGTTACCCTGCAATCTTTAAAAAAACTAAGTAGTTTATTAGTAGAGATTCATGGTCAACATGCGCATTTAACATTATTGGACCCTGAGCAACAACGCTACCTACTGGACAACTTTGCTAACAACCAAAGCCTATTAAATAAGGTACTCCAGGTTTTCCAATTATGGAAACAAACAAATTTCGAATTGAATAATTTGATTAAAGCAAGTACTGATCAGGTTGAAAGAGAAGAATTACTACGCTATCAACTTGATGAACTGCAACAACTAGACCTTGAAAATTATAATTACCCTGCCCTATCTGAAGAACATAATAAATTAGCCAATTTAGAGCAGATTTTAAAAGAAGGTCAAACACAGCTGGATATTCTGTACGAAAATGAACAACAATCGGTTAACCAAATGCTCAGCCACAGCTTGACTGCATTAACTGAATTAGCACAGTTCTCACCGGAACTGGGGGAAATAAGTGAAATCTTGAACGAAGCACAAATACAGGTTGAAGAAGCTTCACAACAATTGCGGCGATACCTGGAAACTCAGGAAGCTGATCCACAACGTTTAACCTGGCTAGAAAACCAGATAGGCATTATTCAGGATATTAGCCGCAAACACCAGACGTCTCCCGATCTGCTTCCTGAGCTTGCCTTAAACCTGGAACAACAGCTTAACGATATTACTCATAGCAGTGAGCGTATAGAAGAATTATCCCAACACACTCAGCAATTGCTCAATGAATACAAAGAACTCAGCA
>Ga0256847_1000433_pt1 | contig 26925 bp, 23 predicted proteins | sample TeddybearmetaG_FD_189099 | JGI IMG/M metagenome (GOLD analysis project Ga0256847, IMG submission 189099) | Hydrothermal vent microbial communities from East Pacific Rise, Pacific Ocean - Teddybear | ecosystem: Environmental > Aquatic > Marine > Hydrothermal vents | place: Pacific Ocean: East... | reverse complement strand
AATAATATCAGTTATTTAAAAGTGGAATAATTTATGAATAAAAACAATAATATTACCTTAATTCATGAATCTATATGACCACACATTCTAATTTTTATTCAAAATCTAATGCCGCTGATAATGGTCTTTTTATCAGCTTGCTAATTTTAATATTCTGGTTACCCTTACCTTTAGGCAGCAATCGACCTTGGGCATGGGCTATCATGGAAATATGGATAATTAGCTTATTCATACTTTGGCTATGGAAGTTTCGGCGAGGTTTGGTTAATCCTACGCAGGTTTTTCATAAAGCTAAACCGATAATCGCAATATTTATTATATGGCTCATATACATTAGCTTTCAGTGCATACCTTTAGCCTTCTCAATTATTGAATCGCTATCTCCAAAAGCTGCTGAAATACATACTTTGGTAACTGGATCCCCTCCTGCCACCGCTACTATCTCCGTAATCCCTCATACAACAAGTGTTGCTCTACTCAAAAGTATCAGTTATGTATTGCTATTTGTATTGATTCTATTAGTTGTCAACCGACGCAAACGACTACGTTGGTTAGCCTACACCTTAGTTTTGAGTGGTCTATTTCAAGCTGTTTATGGCAGCTTAATGACATTATCTGGTCTTGAATACGGTTTTTTTATTCAAAAGATTCATAATTTAGGGCTAACAACCGGTACTTTCGTTAACCGCAACCATCTAGCCGGATACTTAGAAATGTGTTTGGCGGTAGGAATTGGTTTACTTATTGCTCAATTGAGAGATTCTACTAGCACCACTTGGCGGCAACGTTTACGATCTTTTTTTAATTGGTTACTGAGTGACAAAATGCGCTTGAGATTATACCTTGCCATGATGGTCATTGCTTTAGTGTTGACACGTTCTCGTATGGGTAATACCGCTTTTTTTGCTAGTCTGCTAATTGCCGGTGTTATCGGTTTAGTGCTATCCCGACATGCCACCCGAGCAACCATCATACTATTAGTTAGTTTGATTGTGATTGATATGTTAATTGTCGGAGCTTGGTTTGGTATAGATAAAGTAGCTGATCGCTTAAAACAAACCAGTTTTGCCACTGAACAGCGTGATGAAGTTGATATATATACTATTCCTTACTGGCAAGATTACTTATGGACAGGCTCTGGCTTAGGTACTTTTGCTCAGACTTTTCCCAGTTATCAAGAAGATGATGTAACTGGTTTTTTTGACCATGCTCATAATGATTATTTGGAATTTGGCGCAGAAACTGGAATTATAGGTGTGTTATTGATAGGAACCAGCGTGATTTTATCCTTAATTATTGCCCTATTAGCACTATATAGACGGCGCGATCCCTTATGTAGGGGCATTGCCTTTAGTGCCGTGATGGCTATAACGGCTATACTTATTCATAGCTTTGTAGATTTTAATCTACAAATTCCAGCCAATGCAGCGACTTTTATGGTAATTTTAGCAATGGCATGGATAGCCTATTTTGTAGGTTCTCACAGATGATTATTATTAATTTAACTAGTTTTATTATGGCTTTTTTTATTGTAATGCTTATTTTACATAAATTAAGACCCTTGGCAAGGCGTATTAAGCTTATTGATAATGCTTATCAGAAATCTATACCGCTGATTGGTGGTATTGCTATGTTTTGTGGGTTTATGTTAGCACTGTTGACTTTAGATATGCCGCTGTCAGGATTACGGTTTCTAGTTGCTGGAGCTACCATTTTAGTGATAGTGGGGATTTTGGATGATTTTCATGAATTATCAATATCAATACGATTTATAACTCAAATTATGGTAGGACTCTTGATAACCGTAGGTGGTGGCATAGTAATTAAAGATTTAGGAATTATTGGTGTATTCGGCTGGTTTGCAGAACCTTTAACTATTTTAGCAATCCTTGGTGCAATTAATGCTGTCAATATGACTGATGGTATAGATGGTTTAGCAGGTGGATTAACGCTGATTACTATTTCTGCCTTAGCTTTTATCTCTTGGCAAGCAAATTTATACCAATCATTGAATATTTTATTGTTATTAATTATCTGTCTGCTGGCATTTTTGATATTTAATTTACCCTATAAGAAGAAATCAGGAGCAATGATTTTTATGGGAGATGCTGGTAGCATGTTTTTAGGATTTATGGTGGTGTGGTTTTTAATAAACCTCTCTCAAGGTGAAGAACCTGCTATGTCTCCTGTGGCAGTACTGTGGATTTTTGCTTTACCTTTATTTGATATGACTAGCAGTATAATATTCCGTACCTTAAAAGGATCTTCTCCATGTGCTAGAGATAGGAAACATATGCACTATATCCTCTTAGGGCTTGGTTTTACAGTTCAGAAAACTCTTTTCATTCTACTAGGAACTGCTAGTTTAATAGCAGTTTCTGGGCTTTTTGGGTTTTATTTAGGTGTTTCTGAAACCATTATGTTTTGGATGTTTATGGGTTTATTTGGATTATATTTTATCTTATATCTAAAACTTGTCGCCATAAGCCGAATGCAATAGGTTTATTATACAACTTCTCAAAAATATCACGGGCATTGCTTCCCATCTGCTGACAGCGTTGTGGATTGTTGGCTAATCGTTTAATATGATTAGCAAGTTCATCGCTGTCTTGTTCAGACACTGTTAGACCACAATCATAGTTATGTAAAATACGTGGAATTTCGCCTGCCTTATCTCCAATATAAAGACTTGGTCGCCCAGCGGCAGCAATACCATAAAATTTACTGGGTACAATTAAACCTTCTAAGTCGGAACGTAAAGAAATTAGATGGATATCGGGTACTGTTAAACTGTTGCTTAATTGTTCCCTAGCTTGATAGGGACGAAAGATAACATTAATTAAGCTACGTTTATGAACCTCATGTTTGATCCATGTTCTCATGGGTCCATCTCCGATAAATAAAAAGATAATTTGTTTATCTTCAAGAAGTTTTTCAGCCGCTTCTAATATAGTGGCAAATTCATGAGCACGTCCCATATTTCCTGAATAAGCAACTACAAATTGCTTTGAGAGTCCCCATTTCTTAGCTAATGGATTATTAGCTTTTGCTATTGCTTGAATATGATCACCATCTACCCAATTCGGTATTATCCTTATTTTACTTGGTGCTATTCCAAGCTGCTCCAGCCGTTTTGCCATCAAGTCACCTAGTACCACATTTGTCAACGCGCTGCGTAGAGAACGATTTCGTAACCATTGTAAAATAGTCAATAGTGGACCTCGTCGCATACCAACAACACCTAAAGATGTGGCTATTTCAGGATAGATATCTTGTAACCAATTGACTAATCTGGCACCGCGCAATTTCACTATCACAGCCGCTACAACTGAAATCAATGGTGGATCAGTTTTAGCTATGACCACATCACCTTTTGAAGTTAAACGCCACAATCGCCACGCCGCTGAGAAATAAAAACTCAAATAATCAACCGCGCGTCCTAGTAAACGTTGCCTACCAAAACGGGTAGTCCAAAGACGATGAATTTTAATAGAATTTTTGATTTCAAAAGGCGGGAGTTTTTGTTTGGGATCATCATAGCGTTGGCTACTGGTGATGATATGAATATTTTTATCTTGAGATAGATCAAAAGCAAGATCAGTCAATAATTGACTAGTTGCCGATTGGTCTGGATAAAAATAGCGGTTTATAAATATAATTTTCATTAATTTTCCAAATACCATTGATAAGTTGCAGTTAGCCCCTCTTCAAGACTAACTTTAGGCTGCCAGCCTAGCGAAGTTAAGCGTTTGGTATCTAATAATTTTCTAGGTGGACCCTCGGGTTTACTGACATCAAAGACAATCTCACCATCAAATTCTACCACAGTTTTGATTAGTTCTGCTAATTCACGAATACTAATATCAACTCCAGTACCAATATTTAAGTGTGAGAGCATCAGATCTGCATAAATGGCATCATCTAATTGCATTACATAGAAACAAGCCTCAGCCATATCGTCCACATATAAAAATTCGCGTCGCACATTACCAGTACCCCAAATTGATACTGATTTTGCCTTATTTAATTTGGCTTCGTGAAATTTTCTAATTAAGGCTGGAATTACATGGCTATTTTCTAAATTAAAATTATCATTTGGACCATATAAATTAGTGGGCATAACACTACGGTAGTGAGTACCGTATTGGCGGTTATAAGATTCGCACAGTTTTATTCCGGCAATTTTGGCAATGGCGTATGGTTCATTAGTGGGTTCCAAACTACCCGTAAGTAACTCAGTTTCCGCCATTGGTTGACTAGCAAATTTGGGATAAATACACGAACTGCCTAAAAAAAGCAAACCATTGATGCCGCTTTGGTATGCAGCATTGATTAAGTTAGCCTCTATCATCAAGTTTTGGTAGATAAAGTCAGCAGGATAATGTGAATTTGCATAAATACCGCCGACTTTAGCCGCAGCAATGACCAGATAATCAATCTGGTTTGACTGAAAAAATTTTTCCACTTCCGCTTGACGAGTTAAGTCTAATTCAGAATGAGTTTGGGTAATGATATTTCGATAATCTTCAGCGTCGAGTTTTCTTAGTAAGGCTGAACCGACCATGCCCCTGTGTCCTGCTATGTATATTGTTGAATTTTTTGAGATCATTTTTTTTTACAAACTAAAGTTTGTACTCCTAAAGCTATTAGGAGTCCAAAATTTATTTTGGCTACGTTTAAAATTTATCATAAATATCGTCTAAGTCCTGATACTCAGAGTATGTATGAAACTGCTTAATCATTGCTTCTCTGCCTATCTGAGTTAATCTCGATGAAAAACTTGAATACGGATAATCGTTGAGATTGGTGACATATCCATGTTTTATTGGATTCATAAACAGATAATTGAGTTTAGTATAATAGTCCTTATCGTTGCGAAGACAGTAATCCCAATAATTCCACCAAACCGGCAATTCACAGCACGTTTTTCTACGAATTGAGCTGGCAGAGGCTCCGTGAATGCTTTTGATAATTTTTGATAAATCTTCTCCTTTGCAACTGACTGCTAGTAAGTGATAATGGTTATCTAAAATTACCCATTCCTTAAGTCGCCAACCCGCAGCTTGAAAATTTTTCTCCATTAAATTCAGTATTAGTTGTTTTAACTCTGGCTCAGCCAGTAATCTACGCCTTTGATAGATAGCTCCTGTAATGAAATAAAGCGTATCGTCCAAAAATAAATGTGTTGGTGTATTAGGATGTTGTTTTATCATCTATATCCAAGATAAATCTTGGACTCCTTTTTGCTTCGGAGTCCAAAATTTATTTTGGCACTATTCATTATATTCAAACACTCCAAACCCATGCTCCTTAACCAAACTATCCCGTTTAGCGGCTTCTAAATCATTCAATACCATTTCCTTCACTAATTCTTCAAAAGAAATACGAGGTTGCCAGCCTAATTTTTCCTTGGCTTTACTTGCATCACCTAATAAAGTTTCCACTTCAGTTGGGCGGTAATAGCGGGGATTAATTCTTACAATCACTTTATCATTCCAGATGCCAATTTCTTCTTCATTTTGCCCTTGCCATTCTATAGTCATAGCTAGAACTTGTGCCGCTTGTTGTACAAAATCCCGTACTGAATATTGTACACCTGTTGCAATGACAAAATCTTCAGCTTGTTGTTGCTGCAACATCAGCCATTGCATTTCCACATAATCTTTGGCATGTCCCCAATCTCGTTTGGCCTCCAGATTACCCAAATAAACACAATCTTGCAAACCTAAACTGATTCGTGTCAAGGCACGAGTAATTTTTCGGGTGACAAAGGTTTCTCCTCTCAGCTTAGATTCATGGTTAAAAAGTATGCCATTACAAGCATAGAAACCATAAGCTTCTCGATAATTTACAGTAATCCAATAGGCATATAATTTTGCTACTGCATACGGAGAACGGGGATAAAATGGCGTTTTTTCTGTTTGTGGTGTTTGTTGAACTAATCCATAAAGTTCAGAAGTAGATGCCTGATAAAAGCGAGTTTTTTTCTCTAAACCTAAAATCCGAATAGCTTCTAAAATTCGCAAGGCACCCAGCGCGTCAGAATTAGCAGTATATTCTGGCTCTTCAAAAGAAACTTGGACATGCGATTGCGCGGCTAAATTATAAATTTCATCAGGCTGTACTTGTTGAATAATTCTAATTAAACTGGAAGAATCAGTTAAATCACCATAATGCAAAAAAAATCGCTGATTATCTTCATGCGGATCCTGATAAAGATGATCAATTCTATCGGTATTAAATAAAGACGAACGGCGTTTTATGCCGTGAACTTCGTAGTCTTTGTTGAGTAAAAACTCGGCTAGGTATGCGCCGTCTTGTCCGGTTATTCCAGTAATTAGGGCTGTTTTCATTTTTATTATTCCAAAGTTTTAATTAGTTGATATTATAAACAACGCCTTATAAACCAATTGCCCATTACCAAGACATCCATCTTAGTTCTCAGAAAACAATCCAAAGCTTCCTCTGGCTTACAAACTACCGGTTCATTTTCATTAAAGGAAGTATTCAATACCATTGGTACTCCGCTCAGTTGGTGAAAAGATTCAATGAGATGATAGTATCTAGGATTGGTTGCTTTAAAAACTGTCTGCAATCGCCCAGAACCATCAACATGCGTTACAGCGGGAATTTTTGAGCGTTTATCTTCTCTAATCTGAAATACTTTCATCATAAACGGCACTTCGTCATCTTCTTCAAACCATTCACTGACGGCTTCACGAAGAATGGAAGGGGCAAATGGGCGGAATGATTCTCGCCGCTTAATTTTAAGATTCAAAATTTCTTTCATATCCGCCCGCCGTGGATCACAGACAATGGAACGATTACCCAGTGCCCGAGGGCCCCATTCCATGCGTCCCTGAAACCAACCGACGACTTTGCCATCGGCAACCGCCTGAGCTGTGCGTTGACATAAAATAGCTTCATCTGCTATGGCTTCAATTTGACAGGCTTGCGTTTTCAATTCCTCAGACTTTGCCTCTAATACCTTACTGATTTGTGCATTGCTAAAACTGCTGCCCCAATAGGCATGATCCATTACAAAATCACGTTTATATCCATCAAGTTGCTGAGTAATCACAAACGCCGCACCAATGGCACCGCCAGCATCACCAGCCGCTGATTGAATATAAACTCGCTTAAATGCTGTATTTCGATACACTTTACCATTAGCCACAGAATTCATAGCACATCCACCTGCTAAAGTCAAATTATCTATTGCATAATTTTGGTGTAATCTATTCAATAAATGAAAAAATGCTTTTTCATACATTGCCTGTATAGAATGAGCAATATCTAGGTGACGATCCGTAAGCGGCTCATTTTTATCACGCGCTGGACCAAGCAATTTTATCAACTCATCACTGAATAAACGACCTATAACTGGTGTTCCTCCAGCCCATTCATAATCAATCTTTTCTCTATGGTGACGGAAAAAGTCCAGTGCTAACCGAAATGAACCATCCGTCTGAAGTGGCACAATATGTTGCATTTCTGCTACAAAACTGGGTTTGCCATACGGAGCTAGTCCCATGACTTTATACTCATCACCATAATTGAAAAATCCTAGATATTGAGTCAAAGCTTGATAAAAAATACCCAAAGAATGCGGAAAATAAACTCGATTATCTACAGAAATAGATGAATCTTTGCCAATTCCCCAAGCCGTACTAGAAAAATCTCCAAACCCATCCACCGAAACCACCACCGCCTCTTGAAACGGTGAAACCAAAAAACCAGAAGCCAAATGAGCTAGATGGTGTTCTACATGATGTATTTTGCCTTTAATAGATTGATTTGGAAAAGCTTGTTTTAATTCATCCTCAACTGAAGCACGTTTTGTGGCGTTTTTAATACGGTTAATAACCAAACCTAAATCAGGCCGCTTAGTTAAAGTAAATTTAATTTTTTTCAGTAAGTTTGCCTTGGGATCACTATTGATAGCAATATGATCTAACTCGCTTAAACCAATATCGCCAGCTTGCAAACAATAGCGAATTGCCTCAGAGGGGAACCCAGCCCAATGCTTAATACGGCGGAAACGTTCCTCCTCAGCAGCAGCTACTAACTTTCCGTCAATTACTAGAGCTGCGGAAGCATCGCCGTGATAGGCATTTATGCCTAGAATAGTTGCCATTTATAATATCCTTTAATTATATGTTTTGAATCACAGTTCAAAATGTCAGAGATTCATAATTATTCACTGATGTTACGCACTGCTCTTCTATCTGTGATGATATATTCTGCGTAACATGAATTATTCATTGACAAGTTTCAAAGTATAATCTAACAAGCTTGGATTAAAATAAATTTTAGATGACCTTAAGATTTGAATATGAGGTTTAAGAGATTGAAGTATTCCTTTTTTCTTGGCTTCAATAAGAATACCAAGACTTCCAATGACTTTTATGTGGTTCAGTTTTGCTACCCTTCGCCCTGCTTTTTCATCAATTAACAAATAGTCAGCTTGGAGATGTTTATACAATGCGATAGAACTCAATTCACCTTTATCCAGTGAACTACCCTCAATTACAAAACTATTCAAATCCAAATCAGTGACTTTTTCGGTTAAATATTCTTTAAGTTGAGCCGCTCCGAATTTGCCACCAACAGTTACTTCTTCATAAACCTCTAGCGAAACTTTAACCTCATCAAATAGTTTTTCTAAAATATCCAAACTTTCGCAGATTGCCAATGCCACTAAAGGTGATGCGTCAGCTACTACAATCATGATAATTCCTTATCCAACATAGCAACTTCTGTTTTTAATTCTTCAATATTTTCATAGGTTTGGTGTTCTATACCTCTTTGTTGGCATTCGTATAAAAATTCATAGCGATCTATTTTACCAATAAATTCAATTGCTGCTCTGACCGAAAGTCGCCCATTTCTATACATATCTATGGCAGTATTCAATTTTAATAATTTGATTAATTTTTCCGGCGATTGAGAGATGACATATTTTTCGGGAATTTCAATAATTAGTTCCATAGTATTTATCCTTTTAAATTTAAAAATAAATTGTCAGGTTATTAGAGCTTTTTTCATTTGTTATCAAGATCCCTCCTGTCGTCGGGATGACAGTAAACAAACGTCGGGATGACAGTAAACAAACGTCGGGATGACAGTAAACAAATGTCCTGTACTTACTAAGTACTAAAGCATAAATTATAAGATATTTTGGAGTCCAAGATTTATCTTGGAAATACGCGCAATACTCTTCCAAGATAAATCTTGGACTCCTTTTATACCATATAATTCATGCTTTAGTACTTAGTATTACTGTCATCCCGACGACAGGAGGGATCTTGATGAATCTAAATATTGTGCTTTATTACTTACGAAAAATAGCAATCATTGATTTAGCCAATACTGGAACACGTCCAACACGTATAAAGTAAATATCTCGAAAACCCGCCTCCAAAAGGAGTTGTTTCAGTGTCCGAATTGACCAAAACTTGATATGTCCGCCATCCCACAGTGCTGTAAAGTGTGCGTCCATTTTACCAGTGATCGCCAAGGCTAAATTTTTTAAATAGCCATGATAAGGGGTTGAGATAATGCCTAAACCATCTTCTTCAGCTTTCTGAAATAGTGAATCAAGTGGCTAAGGCCAAATAAACTTAATTCGTTTAATTCTAAATTTGTTGTAATTTGTTGTAATTTGTTGTACAAGTACTGAACCACAAATTGGTATAAAAGGAGTCCAAGATTTATCTTGGAAGAGTATTAAAAGTGCGTATTTACAAGATAAATCTTGGACTCCAAAGTACTTAGTACAACGAATTTAGAAATCAACGAAACGAAGTCAGCGAAGCTAATTTTTTATTGCTTAATTAATACAAATTAATACGCGCAAAATATTTTTCACTCATCATCTCGAACCAATATCCTTCTGCAATAGATACAACGACAATAGCATTTCAGCTAACATACGCTGAAACGCATAAAACCAACCGGCACGTCCATCAAAAATACCACCTTTGATAAACAAGCAATGTATTACTGTCATTCCGACCAACGGGAAGAATCTTAAGATCCCTCCTATCGTCGGGATGACAGTTACACAAATGTCCTGTACTTAGCTGTTCTTTATGTTATTTTATGAAGCCACTTCACATTAATCATAAAAATAACAGTTCAAAATATTTGATAATTTATTATTCTGTACTGACTTATAAAGCTAAGGATGCACAATATTCCATTTAAAAATCCATTTGATCACAGTATATATTGGAATAAATAATAAGTACCGCATAACTCTCTTCATCGGACCCTCAACTGAATTGCCTTCTTTGTTCCAGCCTATAACCACATCAATATATTTCACTAATTGACTATTAAATTCACGAAAATCTACACCTGTGGCTTGTAGATATTCACGATAATAATTAAACCAGTGTTTTATTATCGCTTTATTTCGCCAAAAGCTGCGGTTACGAAGCATGATTTTTATTAATGCCCACATAAACACAATCATGACAAAGTCATCAATATCCAAATCTACACAAACCGGATCAATAATAACAATGTCACCAGTTCTATCATCACACATCAAGTTTGAAGGATCGCTATCAAAATGCACTTTTGCATTCCGCGCTTTGATAAAAAGAGTTATCAACAGAGATTGCCATTTTTTCAATACATCTACATTAGTTTCTGAAATGATTTCATATAAGCTATGTCCCGGAATATATTCTATTGATAAACAATTATCCGATTCGTTTACATTGTATATCTTGGCAGTACGAAATTTCTTTAGCCCTTGGATTAATTTGTCAACCCTTTCATAAGCCTCAAATTCATCTTTTGCTGTGTATGTAGCATGATAGCATTTGTAAACATATTTACATCTCTGGTTTTCTTTATATTCTATTTTTGCATTGAGCGGTGCTAATTTTGACATTTGACATGTTTCCTTATTAAGGCAACCGCGCTTTAATATATATACTCTTTGAAAACATTCGCCCTAAAATGCTGCCATTTAGTGGAGCAGCGTCATCAATGATACGTACATAAGGCGGTTGTCCTTTTATATCTTCAATCACAAACCCGATAGAATTCAGCCCCTTTGTGAGTTCATCTTTTGTAAACCAATGACTGTAGCGATGCCCACTTGCATTTGCTGTGACCGTTTTTCCTCGCATATTGACATAAAGTCCACCCAGATAGTAAATGCTATTTAAATTAGGCACATTAAACACAAATAATCCACCCGGCTTGAGTATTCTTTTCACTTCTTTAAATGCTTTTAAATAATCTGGTATTAAATTAATCACTAATATAGAATATACCGCATCAAAGGTATTATCAGGAAAGGGCATTGAATCTGCGTCATCAAGCACCAATGTGATGTCTCCATATCCATCTTCTTCAAGGCGTTTCCTCGCCACTTTCAGCATACCCTGAGATATATCAATGCCGGTAATTTTATAAGCTTTTTGTGCCATATAGGGAAGTAAGCGACCAGTGCCACAGCCCATTTCTAGGATATTATCGCCATGTGTCAGATCTTCTGAAAAAAATATCTCAAGAATATTTTTGTGAAATGTATCTACCCTATGTCCAGCTAAAGTACTATACCTGTTTTTATCATATACTTCTGCTTCCACATCGTAGTATTTAATGTTTTGTTCTTTTGTTTGATTTGACATTCATCACCTTTTGTACTTGTTATCATTCAATGACTTGATACTATCTGCTTTCATAAATTAGTTTTTCATATAGATTGATAAGCTTTCGATGTTGTACTGTGCTTGCAAATTCTTCTTCTATTAACATTCGTGCATTGTGTGCTAAATGCTCACGAATATTTGGATCACTCAATTTTAATATTGCTTCTGCCAACAATTCAGGGCTATCAATTGGCACTACTACACCTGCTTCCGAGCGTAATACATCCTTTGAAAAAGCTACTTGATCTGTTATGATAACGGGTAATCCAACTGCCATTGCTTCAGCAACAACAATGCCGAAATTTTCATGGTACGATGGTAGTATAAACAAATGAGAATTTACAAAAGTTGTTGTTTTTTTCTCTCCCTGTACCCATCCTATAAACTTTACTTGTTCTTGTAAATCCAATAAATCCAACATTTTTTTCAATTTTTGAACGTAGTCTGGTTCTCCATCACCTGCTATCGTAAGTATAGGACTAACCCCTTGAGTTTTCACAATGGCTAAGGCTTGGAATAGAACCGGAAGTCCTTTAATTGGATGTATCCGTGATAAAAATAATAACTGAAGAGGGCTATTAGTTTGATTGTTAATTTTTTTTAATATAGAAACATTAACCCCTAATGGAATTACCCATGTTTTAGTTCCAACACCCAACTGGACTAAATTATTTTGCTCAGACAAGGAAGTTGCATGTATCGCAGCGGCTGCCTTAAGAACTCGTTGGAATATTGTTTGATAATATATCTGTTTTTTCCATGCTTTTTGAGCAATGCAATAACTATCAAGGGTACCAGCTGGACGGATTATATAAGGTATGTTGGCACGTTTTGCTAATTGAGATGCAATTAGAATGGGATAAGTAAAAGTACCGTGGATATGTAGTAAATCATATTTTTTAATATGGGCATAAAGCCAGCGTGTAAGAGGCCAAGAAAAACACCATGTTTTACCTATTTGCCTTGGAAAGTAAAAATATCGTACACCATTTTTCAGCACAGGTGTTTCAATTGGAACATTTAATTCTGAGTTTCCATCAGCGGTAGTTGAAACGATATCTACTTTAATACCTTGTTCTACCAAACCAACCGCCATTTGATGAACAGCTATGCTTGGACCACCATAGGTAGAAGCTACTGCTCTAATAACATGAAGAATTTTCATCTTGCCTCAACTATTTGCTGATTCGTCATCTATAGCCTGATTTACTCATAAAAAATGATATTTCAGATGAGAATTACCCCAAGTTGCTATGACATGATCTCGTTGAATAAAAAATGGTGTTAATCCAGAATAATTACGACCTCTTTCAGTCGTAAGAAAAGACTTATATCCCATATAAGCAGCTGTTTGTGGGTCTCTTCCAGGAATAAAATTAATTAACGGTTTACCCCACGGACAGCAAAAATGCTTGCATTCTTTTCCGGTTTTTTCTTCGATGATAAATTTTGAGTCTTTCAATTCTTTTAATACTTGAGCCTCATTAACGGTTGCTAAGTTAGTGTGATTAACAGTATGGGAACCTATTGTCATTCCAGAATTATTCATGCTCTTAACATCATCCCAATTCATAAACTCTACAATAGATTTACTTTTTGCAAAAAAATCATCATATAAAGATTGATCTTCTTCAATTTTTGCTCCAATATACTTTGTTGGCAAAAAGAAAGCGGCATTTATTTGTTTTTCGATCAGTAGCGGCATTGCATTGGTATAGCAATTTTTAAAACCATCATCAAAGGTTAAGCAGAAATACCTAGCGTCCAGAGGTTGATCTGATAACATTAATAAAACAGCTTCATCAAGCGATATAAAATCACCTAATTGATGAAAATATTCCAATTGCCTTTTAAAACCTCTGATCTCATCATCGAACACATGATGATAATATGGGAAACTAATCCATCCAGTCGTTTTATTAACTTTGTTCATAGACAAGAACCAAATGACTAGATTTTTTAATGAACCTCTGATCTTACTATTTATGTTAGTATTTACATATTGCCACGATTTTGTTGCAATAGTTTTCTTATTCATACAAGCAATTCCCTTTTTTTAATTTTTTAAAAAAATACCTTAACATCAATGATAGCATCTGCAATTATCTTGTTTCTTACTTCAAGCTCTAACAATTGCATATCATTCTGATTTTCAATCATTATAAATGGGCCTTCGTCCAATATTTTATATAACGCATCATTTTTTTGAGTTCGTTTAAAGCGTGCCTGAATACAAGTATAACCCTTTTTTTCATAAAACTTAGCAAGCCAATCAAAAAAGGTATGTTCAACCTTTTTTTGTGCCACCCTGCATGATAATACAAAGTCAAGCACCAATGGTGGTTCCAAACTATCGTTAATACTAGCAAAACCAACAATTCCATAAGATCCAAAACGATCTTTTACGTCAAATGCAACAGATAAAATATCAGGGTTAGCAAGCAATTCTATAAATTCATGCTTACTGTAACGCCTTGTAGATAAATTTAATTGATTAGATCTCTGAATAAGTTCAAGACACCTCTCAATATCTGACTGGTTTTTTGGTATGAATATATTCATTTCCATTTTTATGGAACGCAGGAAATTAATGTATTTACCCTCAAATGATATGGAAGCAATTTTCCTTTCTGTTTCTAATTGATATGATTGCCTACGGTTTTTACTCACCTCTGTGACAGGAACATTGAACTCATCTAATTTTAACAAATCATTTATATGCTTATCGCTATAAACACGCACTTGTGGTAATGAAGTGTTTACTTCTTCTCGCTCAAACTGTGAATCGTCTATTAATGCAAAAACATCTATATTTATGTTAAGGTTATTTGCTATTTTAAGAAGATTTGTGCTTTTAGGTTCCCAATTGATCATTGGGCATAAAAAATAATTATCCAAACCAAATTCTTGAATTTTTCTCCAAGCATCATCATAATTATTTTTACTTACGACTGTCTGAAGAATTCCTCGCTCATCAAGTTTTTTAATAATATTCTTAATATTTGTCTTCATTTCTACTTTTTGAGCATCTGTTTCCAATAAAACACCATCCCAAATAGTATTATCCAAATCCCATGCTACACATTTGACTTTAGGAGATTGTTGATTTATTTTTACGGTTTGTTGTTTTGATCCATTCTTATACTTAACGAAATCAAGGTACGAAAAGATGAGTCTGGCCTCTATATTGTTCTCTGGATATACAGAAATAACAAATTGATGTGTTGTATTGTTGCTAGTTTTGAAAATAGATTCAATTGGTATTCTAAATACATTATTTCCATGTTCTATCTTCAATGAATCACGATATATCATGGTGTTTTCATCCCTAATTTCTATAATTAATCCAAATCCTTCAGGATCAGGAGAGAAACAAGCTATCAAGAAATCATCATAACGCAAAACATCACATTTACTACTTATTTTTTTTAATAATCGGCGACGAATAGATGCGTATACTCTTGTTGGGATAGCCACCGGGAGTAAAAAAAATGAAAGAATACTAGCCTGTTTCATAGATATTTGGCCTAGCTTATCATCAATAAAATTAAGAAGCCTGTGATTACTTACAGTAACATTTTTAGCATATAATACAGTTTCAATTTTTCCCCACTTTTTAAATCGTAGATCTACGCTATATCCTAGCAAGCCATTATTTATACGGTTAGTTTTGCACATACCATATTTCAATCTGGTACAGGCTTTATCCAATCTGGGGTTATATAATGAACAAGTTTTATAACAAAGCGGGGCTGCACATTCTAAACAATGATCCTCCCAATGAAAGAGTGTGGTATATGCTATTGATTCTGGAGATACAAGAGCCTCATTAACATTTTGACTAGCGTTTGACAATTGTATTTCAGCTTCGAGTTCTTTTTGAACACACCAATATGTTTCGTACATGAATATAAACCTATATACTTTAGCCATAGATAATTAATGGATTTTTGTTAAACAAACGTTGATTGTTACTTAAAGCAACTAACTGCTTTTAAGCGGAAAGACTTTTGATTTACCATAACCTTTCATAATCACTAATCGTTTAAATTTTGAATTCCCTATAATAGTTCTTTCTTTCAACACTTTTTTGGTCATATTGCCAGTCATAACACCGAGCGATAGAAACCAAATATTTTGCATAAAACTGTTTAATAACACATTATTACTCTTAAAAAGAAAATAAAACACAAGCAATATTGTTACACCCCAAGCAGGCACCAGCTCCCTTTCATATCTTTTATATTGAAATATTCTAAAGGTCGCAATAGACATATAATGTAATATAGGTAGAAGAAAAACTATAGTACCCAATAATCCAAATTCATTAAAAAGTAATGAAATTCCTGAATCAGTGACGAAATTACCTATATTATTTTCTTCATTTAGGAATGACAGTAGTCTGCCGCATGTTCCAGCACCATAACCCCACAAAAAATTAGAATCAGTAAAACTGAAATTGCTAAAAACTATAGTAAAACGGCGCAACAATTCTTCTTGATTAAGCAAATATCCATAAAATTCTATATCTTTTTCTAAGGAGTTATTCGGTTCAAATGAATTACCTGATAATAAAATTAATAATGGTAATGATATTGATAATATAATAACAAAATGTATACCTATATTCGCAATAACCTGTCTATTTTTGTTATTTGTTCTTGTTGAAATATATAAAATTAATGCTGACACTATAACAAGAAGAAATAATATTGCTCTCATCCTTGAAATTAAGATACCCGTTAAGGCAAGAAAAATATACATATAATATAGATATATTCTTTTTTTATCGTTCTTTTTGTAATTATGAATTAATATATAAAAAATATATATCAAAACAACTGAACAAACTATTGAGAATGTTGTTGGGGAAACAAAAAGTGAGTCAACATAGTTGCCTCCAGCTAAACTATGCTTGTCTAAATACACCCTATATGATAAAAATACTGGCAGATATTCTCTATAATATTCTTGTAATAAACCAACAGCAATTGCTAGAGTAAATCCAATAATAAATATTATTTTTATTTTCTTGAAAAGTTTTAATTGCTTTGAAAGATAAATGCCAACAAGAAAACTAGCGACTATACCAAAATAGGTCTTAAATGTCGCAACAAAATGCAATAATGAACCATCAATTATATAAACATAAGATACAGATAATGATATATATATAAACCACGGAATAAATATTATTAGATACTTATTATAATCTCTTCCATATTTAATAAAAATTATTAAAAATGTTGAATATATAAAAATATCTTTTATTGCAGTAACTAAGATGGGATTGCTAGGAATTGCCTTTCTTATACTTTCATCAACAAACGCCAACACTATAGCGATGGTGATTAAGATTGAGATACTTTTTTGTGCTACACGCATTAGAATAACCTATGAAACAGTACATTCACCAAAAACTTGAGTACTAAGCTAAGCCAAGAATCAATGAGATTCAAAACAAGCTCAACTAGGTTCAAGAAGACGATAAATTGTTGAAATTTAACAAATATCATATAAATAGCCATTTTTGTGAAAATTGGTGAAGGTATTGATTATAAACAGTATCATATTAATATAAAATCATTCTCATCAATCTATTTGCGATTTTCGTAACTCACTGCCTTTCATCCACCCTAAAATGCGACTTTTTATAACATTAAATAATATCACCAATTCATCGCTTATATTTTTATATTTAAGCATTCCCGCCATTGATCCAACCAAACCAGGAAATGTTCTTGTTCCTATAAGCAAATCGTAGATTAACCCTAAATATCTTTGTATGCTGGTCCCGTGTTGTGAAATGACCAGTGAATGATTATATGCTGGGTTGTATATTTGTATTAGCTTATCGTCTGGTCTTTTGTTTTTCGTAGTCAAAGTCTTGCGACGTTGAGGGTAATGATCTACAACACACGAATAATCGAACATGACCTTCAATTTCTTATTTTTTACTTGGAAGCATGCTTCTAATTCAAATTCATACCAATAAGGCTTTAAATAGATGTTAAATTTATCTACAGCATCACGTCGAAAACTCATATTTGGACCAGCCAATTGGTCAACTTCTTCTGTTGGTAAGCAATACATTTCCTCTGGCATTGTAAAAATACAATTGATTGAGTGACCAAGTATACTTAAATGAGCAGTTTTCTTACATTTAGATTTAGGTGGGTAGTTATAATCATAATGATTGCACACAGGACCACCCACTGCTCCTATATTGTCGTCCTGATAGAAAAGTAAATACGTTTCAATCCAATTATGTGGTGCAACTGCATCATCATCAATTAGAAATATAATTTCTCCAATTGAGGTTTGTAATGCAATATTCTCTGCTGGAACAATTCCAGGTTTTGCTAAGTGTAACACTTTTAAATCAAAGTCAAATGTTTTTTTAATGTCTTGCAATATTTCATTTGTCTCATTATCAGAACCCTGCCAAACTATAATCACCTCATCAGGTAGCACAGTTTGAGAGGACAATGATTTAAGACATCCTTTTACAGTACCCCCTCTTCTATATGTAGGAATCAAAACACTTGTACTTTTATGCTTCATATATCATCACCTAAATTAGTATCTGCCTGTTAACAAAATACCACAATTATTTGAAATAGGTGTCTGTTGTTTAATTACAAAACCTAAATTTTGAATAATATCTCGAACTTCATCGTGTGTATGGTTTTCTGACCATAAATGATATTCGAGACTAAGATTTGATACTGATTGCCATGTTTCATAATCTTGTAAAATTTTCCATTCAGCACCTTCACAGTCCATTTTGACAAGATCGGCTGCCCCACCAATTCGTTCGATTGTTTTACGAAAAGCAACTTGTGAAATGTTACCCTTTTCATCTACTTGAGAACGAGTTGCAGCAATATTATCGTGGATATTTAATTTTACTTTTCCGTTTTCAAGTCCTACTGCTTCCATGAAATACTTAAATGTCGCAGATTGTGCTTGTGTTTTAAGATATTGTTCAATATGAGGGTTTGGTTCATAAGCATGAATGACAGCCTTTGGAAAAACACTTCGTGCTATAATGCCAAACAAACCAACATTAGCACCAATGTCTACGATTTTATTGATCGGTTTAGAACCTTTTTCTAATTCTTGGCATCCATAACAATCATCCAATAATTCTATAAAAATGACTTTTATAGCACTATCTTCTTTGGGCAAGTTAATTCTTGTCTTTATACCATTGAGAATAATATTCTCTGGTACTACAAAATTTTTACATCTCTTGAATTTTATCCCCAATTGCTTAGCCATTTTTTGTCGTTTACGCAATTGTAGCAATCTCTTTAAAATCATAAGCTGATTCTCCCTACATTAAATTCAGTTTTATTATGGTCCGATATACTTCTGGGGTTCAGTCCACATATAGGCACTTTTGTTGAATTATCCTTTCAATAATTTTAGGTAATGATTCATTATCAAATTAACGAGAGAATAAAACCGCTAATGAGGTATGCAATTTTTTTTGCAAAAAATAAGGCAAGAAACTCGTGAAAGTTTCGCAAGCATCAACCCATTTATGTGGCAGCCACTTCAGTAAAGTGCCTAGTTTTATATGACCATTAGTTAACGAATTAGTAAAAAGCTTAGTTTCAACAACAGTTAAATCACTTTGAGCAGCGAGCTTGTAAACCTCATCTATATGTAATAAAAAAATGTGTCCATTTGAGTCCGGTTGAAATTGCATTTCTTCAAATTGCTCTGGATTTGGACAATCGGAAAATCTAGGCAACTTGTAACGAAAGTATTCGCCGTTTGGCGTACTCATCACAATATGGCCTTTAGGTTTAAGTAGCTGACTACACTTTTTGAGGAACTCATCTGGATGAGCAACATGTTCAATAATTTCGGTTATTAAGATAACATCAAAATCAGCATCAAAATTAAGAGCAAAGATGTTTCCTGGTGCGTAGTGAATAATACCGCTTTCATGTTTTAGTTTAACATAATCCGCTAATTCCTCACGCAAGTCATTCCAAGTCACTTCATACCCTATTTCGGCTAGGGTTAAGCTAAAATTTCCTTGCGCGGCAGCTATGTCTAAAATTCTCGCGCTTGGCGGCGCGACTTTCTTTATTAAATCCAACGTATGTTTACGCCGATTTGTATAAGCGTAAGCAAAACCAGAAGAACTTTTATCACCATAAATTTCTATTAAATCAAAATTATAGCTTAATTTCCAACTGTCAGGCCAATTGTCTTGATAATTAACTTTTTTCATAACACAGATAATCCTATTCACATAATAAATTTACATTCTCTACAAGGGTGAGATGCAAAACTGCTATGCTCTCTTTCTACCGGAGATCTCCGCACAAACCTGCGTAAATTCTTTATCTCATTAGAGTTCCATACTAATGATGAGATGTTCCAGTCCCGATTGCACCACATCTCGGTAAACCCCTTCACTCTTTTTGAAGGATAAATTTGTACTGACTTGTGACCCGATACCTCGCTGTGTTGCACTCGTTATCATCTTAAGTAGATGTTTGTTTAAAAATGGTTCTCTTTTGTAAAAAAAACTGAATTCGATAGAGATAATCACCATTATCCTCAAGGATATATTTAAAATTTTCTGAACTCATCATTTGAGCACGAGTTTTAGCTTTAAATTCTGGATTCGCCTGTGAGCCACCTGGGCAGGCTAGTTGACACGCAGCTGAAGCGTCAATTTTTAAATTGGCATATATATTTGGAGCATGGATTGGGCGCGTAAGTAAATATTTCAAGGTGCTCGCAAGGTTCCACACTCGGCATGGTGTATGAGAACGACGCAAGTAAAATCGTAAGTTACGAGCAATTGTTCCAATCGGCGCCCCGGTATTTAACATTGTTTGATCTCATTATAGGGTTAATTCAATTCAGTTTGAACTAAAATATCAATCAACATTTGAAAATCCGTTTTAGCAGTCCATCCCATCACTTTTGCAGCTTTCTCAGGATTAGCATGGCTGTATTTTAAATCGGATGGTCTGAATAGACTACTATTAACTTCTGTATGTTCTCGCCAATCCAAATTTAATGCTTGAAATACACGCTCAAGAAATGCCTCCAAACTATGTGATTTTCCCGTTGCCACTATAAAATCATCTGGCTGATCTTGCTGTAGCATTAGCCACATAGCTTCCACATATTCTGGGGCATATCCCCAGTCACGCCAAATATTGATATTACCTAATTTAAGTTTTATGTTTTGCCCTTTCGCAATTTTAACAGCCGTAGAAACAATTTTTCTGGTGACAAAACGCTCAGGGCGCAAGGGGGACTCGTGATTAAACAGAATACCAGAACTGGCATAAAGCCCGTATGCCTCTCGATAATTAGCCACTTCCCAGAAAGCCGCAGCTTTAGCCACAGCATATGGACTTTTAGGACGGAAAGCCGTTGTTTCATTAGCCATTTTATGACGAGTATCACCAAAACATTCACTAGAACTGGCATTATAAAACCTGATGGGCTCTCCACTAAAACGGATGGCTTCAAGCAAGTTCAAAGTACCGGTGCTAATACTTTCCAATGTTTCTACTGGCTGCTGAAATGAAAGTCCAACTGAACTCTGGCCAGCAAGATTATATATCTCATCGGGCTGCACTTTCACCAACACTTGCAACACACTGCGAAAATCATTCAGTGCCATAGATTCCAATTTAACAGAATCGTATATTCCCAAATATTTAAGATAATGGAAAGCAGCCATCTGTGCATCCCGTGATGTACCGTATACTACATATTCTTTATTCAAGAGCAGTTGTGCCAGCCAAGCCCCATCCTGACCTGATATTCCACAAATAAGTGCTTTTTTTTTCATCTCTCAATCCAAGTTTTGCGTACCTGTGCAATAATATCATACAAGCTTCGGCTAAAATTTTGAAATGAAAAATATTCTATCCCTTCAGGTACTTTTTTTGGGTAATTTAGTGCTTCCAAAATACAAGCTATTATTTCATCAGGTTTGGTAGGATCAGTAAGCAGTCCTAATTTGCCATTCCGTACTGCCTCTTTGGTACCATCAGATGTACTAGCCACCACTGGAATACCACAAGCCATTGCCTCTAAAACGACAAAACCAAAACCTTCACCTCTGCTTGGCATAACATAAACATCCGCCAACCGGTAATGATCTGCTTTTTCTTTTTCATCTACATAGCCTGTGAATATAACACGCTTAGCAATACCCAATGTTTTTGCTTTTTCTCCTAGTCGTTGCTGATCGTTCCCACTACCAACTGCTAGATAAACTACATTGGAAATTTGCTTCGCGAGTGTCGGCAATACTTCTAATATTTCATCAAAACCTTTATAACGCTCACTTGTACTCATTCGTCCCAACGTCATCAAAACTGTTTTGTCTTCCAAATTATAACGCTGAACTAATGCAGTTTTTTTTGCACCAATACCATAAAGTTCAGTATGAATGACATTAGGTAGGACAAAACCCTGTTGTGGTTCCAACTTAGCCCATTCAAGAAAACTGTTTTTAGTCAAATCACTAATAGAGATAAAGGTATCAATTTTGTTGACAAGGTAATTACTAAACCAACTGCGTGGTTTCCATGCCTCAATACCATAAATTTCAAGCACTATAGGTACCTTTAACCAAAGGTGCAACAGATATGCGACAGGCAATAAGTTGATATGCCCGCAAATAATTAAATCAAAACGTGTATTTTTTTTCGTTGTCTTAAATACAGTTGATATATAGCGTAATTTGCTATTTATTCCTTCAACAACATAAGTTAGTTTTTCGGGAATTTCTTCTAAAACATTAGGCATTATTCGTGGAATTGCCACAATCTCTGTGCAATCTGGATGAGCGCACAAAGCAGTTAATATATCCCGGTTATACAAAGCTATTCCACAGTTTCCACCAAAGCCTTCAGGTAAAATGACTAAAATTCTCAAACTTGATTAATACCTCTTATTAAAAAAATAATATTTCAACTGTACTTGAATTTGAGGAGTCACCATTGCGGTTATCACGAGTGTTGCCAATGATAGTGCACCCAAATACATCAGCGTCATTACTTGACTTATCTCAGCAGGAAATAACCAACGCCCTAAGCTAGCAGTAGCCAACGCAGCTACTAATGGCAAACCCACATCCTCACGATACCAACGCCACTGCTCACCCTTAAGCAAACGGCGGTGCATAATCTGAATTTCAAAAACTACATAACCCATATTAAGCGTAATCCAGACTATAGCCGCTCCAATCGCACTATAGTAGTGTACCATAATAATCAACATTGGAACTAACAACAAAACAGCAACAAGGTTAGTATAAAAGAGCAAGCGCGTCCAACCATACGCAAATTGTAAACCATGAGGTAAATGTATTAAACCATGGATAGCGGTACCAATCACTAGCAAACTGACTAACCAGTGTGTATTTTCTGCAATTATGGAATCGCCAGTCCACAACAACATCACTTCATACGAAAACATGGCAAGTACCAACGCTACTGGCAAAATTATTACTGACATGAATTGGCAAGCGCGATGATAAAGTTGCGCCAATCCTGTTATGTCATTAAGTGCAATTAATTGTGAAAATCTAGGAAATAGTGCCGTAAAAATCGGTGCGATAAAATAATTGAGTACTGATACAACCACGTTGGCTAACATATAATAACTAAACATTTTCAGTGGTAATAAGGTACTTAAAAGTATCTTATCCAACTGAATCAAAATTATCCAAAGAGCTGAAATTGATGTCATACCAGTAGCAAAACGCCAGATTGAATGTAGTAGTTGCTTACTAAAACGTGCTGATCGTTTGATTTTAGGCAGACTTCCCCACAATACTAAAGCCATCAATACTGTGCTGAACAAACTGATGATAACCTGCCAGATAAAAAAGGCTTCAATGGTAGGCGATATTAACCATAAAACTAACACAGCTCCCACACCACGCAACGTAGCAAATCCTGATTCTAATACATTGTACAGTATTTGCCGTTGAAGTCCCATTAAACCACCAGAATAAAATTTTAATGGCCACCTAAAAGCAATTACTATGCCCAATAATATTACCGATTGCTCCACCGTTTCAACCGACAAGCTCTCTGCATTTATCCAATCATTGGCAATGAAGGGAGCTAACAAGATTATGGTGATACTAATTAAAATTGCTATTACCCAGTAAATAGTTTCCAAGGTTCTTACCAAATCACACATTTTTTGTTCTTGGCCTGGTTGGGCTGAATAGCGTGCTAATTCACGATTAAGCGTGGTAGTCAAGCCTAAGTCCAACAGTGCAAACATGCCTTGTAGAGTAACGAAAAAACCAATTAAACCATAAGCTTCAATACCGATAAATTTGATATACAGAGGGATAAAAGCTAAGCTCATAAGAGCCGTCCATGCTTTCCCGGTATAGTTGGCGATAATATTTCGTTTAAGTTGTGACATGCAAAAAAAATAGGTAGGCATTATATTCTACTTTTAGCTTAACAGCGGTTGTATGACGCTATAAGCCCACCGCTTAGCCCAATGGCAATTTTTTCTTTTAAGCAGTGGCACATTTTTCCAAGTTTGTAGAGAATCCATACCTTGTTGCCAACTTGCCACTGGTGTTTCAAAGCCAGTTTTGGCACGTTTGATCACAGTTTCTGGGAGTGGAAGAGATGGGCTTTGTCCCAATATGGTTTTTCCATCCAATGGTGTTTGGGTGACAAGCATAGGGACAAGTTTTGATAATAACACACTATCTACTAAAGGAACACGTATTTCTAAAGAGTGAGCCATACTTGCCCAATCTGTATCACGTAGTAATTGATTACGCATATATAATCCTGCTTCTAAGGTGGCAATTCGTGAAAATGCTTGTTGTGGTTCAGGGCTTAGATTAGCCAGAATATGTTTAAGCGGAGCCAAACTGCGTAAGCCTTCTTCAGCCATTTCTTTATTAATAACTTGATTAAGTTCCCATGGCATAAATAAACCACGCTTTAGTAAATAAGCACCAGAATAATGACCTCCATATTTTAGCATTCCAGCCATTTTAGGGCTTAGTGAGGTATAGGGTGTAATCAAAGTCGTAATTAGCTTTTGAATTATTTCACCTATAAAAGGTATTTGGGCTGGTATAGATAGTTGTTTAACCCAACGGGGAATATCAAAAAATGCCGGATAACCACCAAATAATTCATCACCACCCAATCCAGAAACCGCAACTTTTAAGCCCAGTTCTTTGGCTGCTTTGCTGACAAACCATATGTTAATGCCATCAATAGAGGGTTGATCCATAGCCGCTAGAATTTTGGGTAGTTCTGCTACAAATTCCGCTTTACTGACAAAACTGGTGGTATGTTGGGTGGCATATCTTTTGGCTATTTCGGCTGCTAAAGGGGCTTCATTTCTATGTTGTTGCTGAAATTCTTCAAAAGCTAAAGTTACGGTTTGAATATCCTTTTGTCCAGCATCTTTCATCAGGGCAACTAATGCGCCTGAATCCACTCCTGATGATAAAAAAGCACCCACTGGAACATCTGCAACTAAATGGTGACTCACTGAATCTAATAAAGCCTCACTAGCCGCTTCTTGATTGAATGGTTGAGGATGCTCAATTGCTTGACAAAAAACCTTTGCCAAAGAAAAGTAATGCACTGGTGTATGTGTACCAATCTCATCCACCCAAATAAAACTGCCAGCAGGGACGGCCCGTATTTGTTGATAAATCGTATATGGTTCTGGAACGCTGCCAAATAATAAAAACCCGGTAATCCCTGCTGGTTCAATTGAACTGGAGATTTTACCACCGGCTAAAAGTGCTTTGACTTGTGAGGCAATCCGTACTGTCCAACCATCATCAGCGTAATAGAGTGGCTTGATACCATAAGGATCACGAGCCAGCAAGAGTTTATTTTTATTAGCATCCCATAGTGCAAATGCAAACATTCCCCTGAGTTCTGACAACATAGCCACACCTTTGTGTTTATAAAGATGCAGCAAAACTTCAGTATCAGATTGAGTTCTAAATTGAAAACCTTGAGATTCAAGCTGTTGGCGTAATGCTTTATAATTATAAATTTCACCATTAAAACTGATAACACATTGTCCATCTGTGCTACTCATAGGCTGAGCAGCACGCTCATTAATATCTATAATCGACAAGCGTTGATGTGCTAAACCAATTTTACCATTTCCAGAAAACCATGTTCCTTTACCATCAGGACCTCTTGCAGACATATGATCGCGGATGACGCACAATTCTTTGCGATTTATTTCAGGGGCGGCGTAATGATAATTATATATAGCTGTTATAGCACACATAGAATATTAATATTATAGTACAACTAATTATGAATTTATAGTACAACTAATTATGAAATAAACGAATTGAATGAGTAGTAAAGCTATGTGCTAATTACTTCCTTACTTAGTTTCGTTTATTTCTAAATTCGTTGTACTAATAAAAGCTTATGTATCCCAAGATCCAAGATAAATCTTGGACTCCTAAACCTAATTTGGGCTAACTGTAATCTACCATAGAGAGTATCTCATTTTTAACAAACAATAGATTTTTGTATATTGATTTTAAATCATCTATTTTGGTAGAATCAAAATTTGGCGAGATAAAATATTGATATTTATCAACCTCTAGTTTTTCTAAAATAGCAAAATGCCAATTTCCTCCGATAATATAAGCACCTTTTATAAATTTCCAATCATTTAATTCAATAGCACTTATAAGTTCTGCTAACAATTGTGGTCTTGGATTTCCATATTCTTCACTTCTTTTAAACTCTTGAATAAAAAAATAAGGCTTTTTGCTATCTACTAATCCTTCCGAAACTGCAAAATCGATTGTACCATTTAAGATAAATCTATTCGTTTTATAGCTTAGTTGCAATTCATAAAAATCTCTAATTTTCTTTTCAAATGATTTAAACCTTATTTTATTTAAAATAGGAATTATAAAATTAACCTTTAAATCTTCTTCACCATAACTTTCAATCAATGATTTATTATCATCTATCAAATCTTTTAAAAATATTTCTATATCGTTATCTATTTCAATTTTATTGTTTAACCATTCATCAAAAATACTATCATCTAAATTCTTTTCAATATCAAACAACTCTTTTAAATCAATATCTCTAATTTTACTATACTGGTAAGTGGGAATCTGAGTTTCATCTTTACCTTCTAGGCTCTGAACTTTTCTCTTTAATTCCTCTATCTCTTTTAAAAGTTTTAATTCAATTTTACTATTCAT
>Ga0256847_1000432_pt1 | contig 26926 bp, 25 predicted proteins | sample TeddybearmetaG_FD_189099 | JGI IMG/M metagenome (GOLD analysis project Ga0256847, IMG submission 189099) | Hydrothermal vent microbial communities from East Pacific Rise, Pacific Ocean - Teddybear | ecosystem: Environmental > Aquatic > Marine > Hydrothermal vents | place: Pacific Ocean: East... | reverse complement strand
GCGCAAATTAATGCTGCCAATTCTGGAGATAGTTTGGCTGTTGAAAGTTTGAAAGGACGTATCGGTTCGTTTGCCTATTCGGGTACTTTGGCTTCAGCAACTGATAATACAACAGTTGTGGAGAATGATGTGCTGCGTTTAACCGTAAGTAATAAAGGTGGATATGTTGTGGAAGCCATGCTCAAACAGCAAACGATGTATACGGGAGAAAATGTATACCTCATTAAGGATGGTAGCAGCGATTTCAACCTTCAGTTTTATGAAAAAAATATAACCCTGAACTCCAACGAGCTGTTTTTTGAGCCAACGCTTTCAAAAAACGGAGAGAACCAGGTGCTTTCAATGAAGTTAAAAACTTCTGAAAGTTCTTACTTAGAATATCGTTACGAGCTTTCTCCGGGACAATATATGTTAGATTTCAACATTCGAAGTCAAGGCTTGGATGGGGTTATCAATACGACGCAGCCTATTTATCTCGATTGGAATTTAACAGGCTTTCGTCATGGTAAAAGTATCACTTATGAGAATCGCTATACCCGTTTAACATACGAGTATGAAAATGGGGAAGATCATAGTAAATTATCGCCTTCAGGAGAAGATGAAGAAACGGAAGTAGATGTGAATTGGATGAACTTCCGTCAGCACTTTTTTAGTTCCATGTTGTTGACAGATTCGCCCTTCAAGGAAGTAAAGTTTACCTCTGAAGATTTGGTGATTGAAGATGCAGATACCCTCTATACCAAAAAATACGGTGCCAAAATGTTATTGGAACCAAAAGGAGGTAGTCTTTCGTACGACATGAATATGTATTACGGTCCTACCGATTATAAGATTTTTAAAACCTATGATCGCAACTTGGACGAAGCCATGCCATTGGGGTGGGGAATATTCGGTCTTATTAATAAGTTTGTTATTATTCCGGTTTTTGGAATGTTGACACAATGGTTCCCAGCGGGAATTGCCATTATCGTGCTGACCATCTTATTTAAGTTATTACTCTCTCCAGTGCAATACAAACAGTATTTGTCACAGGCCAAAATGAAGGTGTTAAAGCCCGAAATGGACGCCATACGTGAAAAGCACGAGGGCAATAAAATGAAAATCCAGCAGGAGACTTTAAAGCTTCAGAATATTGCGGGGGCCAGCCCATTGAAGGGTTGTTTGCCGGCGGTGCTGCAGATTCCTGTTTTCTACGCCCTATTTACTTTTTTCCCGACCGCCTTCGATTTGCGTCAGAAAAGCTTCCTTTGGGCCGAAGATTTGTCAAGTTTTGATGTAATCGCCAATTTACCATTTACCATTCCTATTTATGGAAATCACGTGAGTCTGTTTCCTATTTTAGCGTCCATCGCCATCTTTGTGTATATGATGATGAGTACTGGGCAGAGTATGCAACAGCAGCAGCAACCAGGGATGCCAAACATGAAGTTCTTAATGTACTTATCGCCTTTGTTTATGTTGGTTTTCTTTAATCAATATGCGAGTGGACTTTCGGTATACTACCTAACTTCAAACTTGATTACCATTGGAATTATGCTGGTAATTAAAAAGTTCATTATCGATGAGGATAAGATCCATGCAAAGATTCAAGTGCAAAAGAAAAAACCAAAAAAGCAAAATCGATTCCAACGAAAAATGGGAGAGATGATGGACCAGGCTGAGGCACAGAAAAAAGCTCAAAAGAAGAAATAAACTGCAGGAATGCTATAGGTATGAAGTTAATATACAGAATGCTGTAAGGCACAATTTATATGAACTAGCTGCGTTTATCATTCAATAGAAACCCAAACGTTATCATGAAGCCTTCGTTTTTTATTTTCTTCGGAATTATATGCTGCTTTGGCTCCATTTCTGCGCAGGAGGTGAATCAGATGGATGCCAATGGTGAACGACACGGAATTTGGAAAAAACACTACCCGTCGTCAAATCAATTGAGGTATGAAGGTGAATTCGATCACGGAGTTGAAATAGGTGCTTTCAAGTTTTATTGCAGTGACTGTGGCACCCAACCTATGATTGTGAAAGAATTTAAGGGTAAAACGAGCGCTGCTCAAGTTACTTATTTCACCAAGAAAGGGAAACTAGTGAGCAAAGGCCGAATGGAAGGGAAGAAACGCGTTGGCGAGTGGTTGTATTATCATGAAAAGTCGGATGCTATTTTAACTAAAGAAATATACACCAACGGGATGCTTGATGGGATCACAGAAACCTATTATGCTAACGGGCAACTCACAGAGGAAATCACTTATCTCAAGGGAATTAAAGAAGGGCCAAATAATTATTATTCCCCAGATGGCGTGCTGTTGAAGAAACTGAAGTATATCAATGATGTATTACACGGTCCAGGCGAGTATTACGATGCCCATGGTAATGTCACTATAAAAGGACAATATCTTAAAGGTAAAAAACATGGCCTTTGGAAATACTTCAAAAATGGAAAATTGGAGTTAGAGGAAACGTATCCGAAACCAAGGATAAAAGGGAATCAGTAGGCTACTTCAGAAAAACGAAATCATCAATTTTTTTAAATAAACCGCAGCCCTTTTCAGGGTTGTTTTTACATGCAATTTTGTTGTAATTTTGTAGTCTAAAGTTATGAAGAATAAAAGAGTAGTTGTAGGACTTAGTGGTGGCGTTGACTCTAGCGTTGCAGCCTATCTTTTGAAAGAACAAGGATATGAGGTGATTGGCCTGTTTATGAAAAACTGGCACGATGACTCTGTGACTATATCCAACGACTGCCCTTGGTTAGAAGATAGCAACGATGCTATGCTAGTCGCTCAGAAATTGGGCATTCCTTTTCAAACAGTCGATCTGAGCGAACAATACAAAGAACGTATTGTGGATTATATGTTCAAAGAATATGAAATGGGGCGTACCCCAAATCCCGATGTGCTTTGTAATCGTGAAATTAAGTTCGATGTTTTTATGAAGATCGCCATCAACTTGGGTGCCGATTATGTGGCTACGGGACACTATTGCCGGAAGGGGATTCTTCAAAAAGATGGGGAGGAAGTATATCAACTACTTTCGGGGAAAGATCCCAACAAAGATCAATCCTACTTTTTATGTCAATTATCACAACAACAATTGGCGAAAACACTATTTCCTATTGGGGAATTGTTAAAGCCTGAAGTACGTGAAATTGCCGCAGCTCAAAACCTAATTACCGCCGATAAAAGAGATTCTCAAGGCCTCTGTTTTATTGGGAAAGTTCGGTTGCCAGATTTTCTACAACAGCAGTTAGCGGCTAAAGAAGGGGATATTGTGGAGGTGCCGTCTCAATTTTCAGCCTATGAAAGGAAGGAACCATCGTTTACTTCCGAAGAAGAAAAACTAGCATTTCTTTCTGAAAAATATAACTACCAATTAACCGATGGAAAGGTCGTTGGCAGGCATCAGGGAGCCCATTTCTTTACCAAGGGACAACGCAAAGGTTTGGCTGTTGGAGGAACCAAAGAGCCTTTATTCATTATCGATACCGATGTCAATGAAAACATTATCTATACGGGCCAAGGAAAAGAACACCCTGGACTGTATCGAAGAGGTCTTTTTGTACAAGAAGACGAAATTCATTGGGTACGTCAAGATTTAAAGCTTGAAGTAGATGGTCAAATGGAGGTCATGGCGCGTATTCGGTACCGACAGACCTTAGAAAAAGCAGCGATTTACAAAACTGTTTCCGGGCTTTATGTTATATTTGAGATGCCGCAGTCTGCCATTTGCGAGGGACAATTTGTTGCTTGGTACCACGAGGATGAATTATTAGGTAGCGGCGTTATTTCCTAACAGGTTATCCTAGTTAGAATTTTAAATACAACTCCCTTGTTCTTAACGTGGTGGTTATCTACAAAAAAATAATATGAAAAAGCTTATAATTCTTATCGCCATCTTGGCTGTTCAGTATTCGTTCGCTCAAACACAGGATGCACTTGTGTTTTTTGCTGATAAAGAAAATGTGCAAACCTCCATTGATAACCCCATTAGCATTCTAACGCAAGAAGCTATCGATCGCAAGGCCATGCATGATGTTGCTATTGACGTGAGAGATGTACCGGTCACGCCTAACTATATTAATCAAATAAAAAGTGCCTCCGGAATCACCGTTTTTGCAAAATCAAAGTGGATGAATTGCGTCTATGTGCAAGGCACCCAAGGAAACATTGAGGATTTGTTGAACCTCTCCTTCGTGACTTCAGTGGAGTGGATGGATAAGGATTTGAATAATTTCCCAGTCCCCGATACGGGAGGAACACCGAATGACAAATTCGATTTGGAAAACTTGAACACTCGTATTGTTTATAATTATGGAGATGCGGCCAATCAAATTGAAATGATCAAAGGTGACTTTTTGCACGAACAAGATTTTACAGGGGAAGGAATGATCATTGCTGTTTTAGACAGTGGTTTTCCAAACGTAGAAACTAACCCTGCTTTTACTCATATTATTGATGAAAATAGATTGCTTGGGACCTTCGACTTTTTTAGCAGAACAAACGACGTCACTGGGACAGGCTCGCACGGAGCAAGAACCTTTAGTGATATTGGTGGAATTATAGAAAATGACTTCGTGGGTACCGCACCTAATGCCTCCTTTTATTTATTTAGAACTGAATATGGCCCTGACGAAAATCCGAGAGAAGAAGCTTGGTGGGTAGCTGCCTTAGAGCGAGCTGATAGTCTTGGAGTTGATGTGATCAATACTTCTTTGGGATATCAGGATTACGACAACCCTAATTACGATCATAGCTATGAAGATCTGGATGGTCAAACAACATTCGCAGCACGCGGAGCCAATATCGCTTTTGCTAAGGGGATGCTATTGATAACTTCTGGTGGAAATGACGGTAATGGTTTTGGAACTGTAGCTACGCCAGCGGATGCGCCTGGACTGTTGTCTATTGGAGCAGTAAATTCAGAAGGAGAGTATGTTTCTTTTAGTTCTCGTGGACCTACTGTCGATGGTCGTATAAAGCCCGACGTCATGGCTCAAGGTCAAGATGCCGCCGTCGTTGATCAGGATGGAAATGTAACTTTTAATAATGGAACTTCATTTAGTTCGCCTATTCTAGCTGGAACCGTTGCCTGTTTGTGGCAATCGCGGCCTGAAGTGAAAAATGGTCGTATCATGCAAGTAGTGAGAGCATCCGCACATTTGTTTGACAACCCGACCGATCAAATGGGTTATGGAATTCCTAATTTTGAAGATGCCTATAATGCGCTTCAAGTTTTAGGGGTTGAAGATCAAATGCTGGAGCAAAACTTTGCTTTATATCCTAACCCAGTGAGCGATATATTGACGATCTCCTTTCCTATTTCTTCGGAAGTGGCCGACCTTAAAATTTATAATGTGTTAGGCGTTTTGGTGTATGACTCGTCTATTTCGGTAAATGAGAACAGCGTGGACCTTTCAGCGATTCGCTCGGGAATGTATATAGTAGCCATTGCATCTTCAGAAAAAATTAATTCATTTAAAATCGTAAAACAATAGTGCAAAACCGGATCACTGAACTTTTTGGAATAGAATATCCAATCATTCAAGCAGGAATGATTTGGAACAGTGGGTGGAAATTGGCAAGTGCAGTAAGCAACGCTGGTGGATTGGGCCTATTAGGTGCAGGTTCTATGTATCCTCAAGTACTAAGAGAGCATATTCTGAAGTGTCAAAAAGCAACGGATAAACCTTTTGGGGTGAACGTACCCATGTTGTATCCCAATCTTGAGGAAATTATAAAAATCATTATTGAAGAAGGAGTGAAGATTGTGTTCACATCAGCTGGAAACCCAAAGACTTATACTTCAAAATTGAAAGAACATGGCATTACCGTTGTACACGTGGTTAGTAGTGTTAAGTTCGCGTTGAAGTCGGAAGAAGCTGGCGTAGACGCTGTGGTAGCTGAAGGTTTTGAAGCTGGCGGCCACAATGGTCGGGATGAAACGACCACTTTAACGCTCATTCCAATGGTGAAAGAACAAATCCAAATACCATTAATTGCCGCAGGGGGAATTGCTACAGGACGCGGCATGTTGGCGGCGATGGTGCTCGGAGCCGATGCGGTTCAAGTGGGCAGTCGTTTTGTGGCTTCCGAAGAAAGTAGTGCTCATCAGGCATTCAAAGAGGTTGTCGTAAATGCTAAAGAAGGCGATACTGAATTAACGCTAAAAGAGCTAGCGCCAGTACGTCTGATAAAGAATAAATTCTATCACGAGCTAAAGGAGCTCTATAAAACGGGTCCTTCAGCAGAACAACTCAAAGAATTATTAGGTCGCGCCCGCGCGAAACGGGGTATGTTTGAAGGCGATTTAGAAGACGGCGAACTTGAAATTGGCCAAATAGCGGGCCTAATTCATGACATCAAGCGAGCGGCGCAAATCGTCAAAGAAATGATGACCGAGTTCGAGGTCGCTAAGGCTGAGGTTTCTAAATTATAGCACCCAACTAATTACAATAAACGGTCGTATCGGTTAGGTCACGATCTTTTAAAACAGCCGAGTAGTTTCTTGCATTAGCTTCCAAGCAAATAGTGCTTTGAAATTCTCCTTCATTGGTTCTATCGGTATATTCAACAAAAAATACGGCCTTGTTAGCAGTTATATAGGGAGACAGTTGTTGATAGAATCCTTCGACATAGGCATCTTCTGTGAGTAACCAATCAAATTCATCCACCATTTCTGGAATCAGTTCTTCGGCATTTTTTTGACCTATGGACAATCCTCTGGAATGGGCCTCTTCAATTAGAAACCGACTGTAAGTTTTGGCGTCCTCTTCCGTTAGATTGAAACCTGTGTTATTTTGATATCCGTTAATATTGTCTGGTTCTATGCCGTCAAAACCTTTATCAGCTATCATATCAAGTCGCGCCTGCATAATGGGACCAATGAGGTCCGTACGGCGAATGTCAATCCAATTTTCATCGGGAAACCCTTCGTAGACATTTCCAATCACTATGTTCGGAAAATCACCTGCGTCTGGACGAAAATCTTCTACACTTCCTACAGAAAGGTAGGCGAGTACTTTCTTTCCTTGCGCCTGTAAATTGGTGATCAATTGTGGGGTTGCTGAGAAAGCATCAATATCGACAACTTCGGCAGTCGTAGTGTAATTATTGGGAAGGTCATCCAAGCGCCATTCAAAGGTGGTGCCGGGTCTTGGGACATAGATAGATATGGGTAGTGGGATACCGTCATCTGTAGCCATTTCGCCTTCTGAATTGTCGTCACTACTGCAATATATTGTGGAAGCGCATAACAAAGGGAGGAGCAAAATAATATAAAGTATCTTTTTCATTGTTAGGTTTTTATTGAAAACGGATGCATCGTCAATTAATTGTCAAAAGTGGTATTATAAATTGTCTTTAATGTGTAATTTGAGGTGAAGGTCTTCATTGGTTTAAAGATACGGTTTAAGTATTTAATAAGCTGAATAACAATGAATTAAACCGAATTCTTTTTCTGTTTTATGAGTAGTATTGCCGTAATAAATAAAATCGGGGCAGTAATTACACCGGGCGTATAACTTTGTTGCATCAAGGACCAGATAGGATGGCCAATTCCATTGATCAATTCGATGATAATCCAAATGCCGACGATATTTTTCGCATAGCTTTTGTTTCTCCTCACTACGAACCACCAACAAGAAGCTCCTACCACAAAAAGACCAATATTGATTATTAAGAAACCGGTCTCCAAGTCGTTTGATATAAGACTGCACAAAAAAGAAGCAGGAGGGAAATTCTCCCATAACCTTCCCAAATACTCTTCAATAGAATGTAACCCTTGAAAAAGGACGATAAGAAGAAAGAGTTTTGAGGTTTTATTGTTCATGGTATATGGGTTTTTATTGCTTCTTCTACTAAGAAAAACGACCTATAAAGCTGGCCACAATACCTTAAAAAAGAGCGCAAGCAATAGAACACAGAGGCCAGTTCCCAACAGAGCTACTTTGAAGTCGAAATTGGGTGCATTTGTTTTAAATATTGACAAGGGTATTAGCAAGAGGATTAAACCTAAAAGACCACCACAACCAATAAGTACGATGAGCGCCAATAATAGACCGTCCTTTCCTGAGAAAATGAATTTTAAAGGACTCATTGTACTATCGCCCATTTTATTTTTAATGCGAAGCGCGATGATGCCATAGATACCAAATATCAAGGGGACGTACCAGTATAATACCGAATTGACCAATTCAGTTTCAGACATAGTATCGAAATTGAATAGATAGAAATATATTAAAAGACCAATCGCTGAAGTGATGGCTGCTAAATAAATAAAAGTGAGTTTCATTATGTTGCGGTTAATTGGTTAGGTATAGATTCAATTTTTTCTTTGCTTGGAAAATAGCCACGGCAATAACTCGGGTTCGGCAAACGCATTGGTCCAGCTGTCATGACCTACTTCTGGATATAGGGTTAGTTTTACATCGGCCTTTACCGCTTTGAGCGAGTGGAACATTTGTTTAGAATATACTACAGGTACGACATTGTCCACTTCTCCATGAAAAATCCATATAGGAGTGCTTTTTATGTTTTTTACGATTTTAGGATTGGCTCCACCACAAATGGCGAAGGCTGCAGCAAAGGTATTTGGATTGCGATGAAGCAGCTCGAAAGTACCCATACCGCCCATTGACAAGCCACCGAGATACATCCTGTTTTGGTCCACGATGAATTCTGTTTTCAGATGAGCCAAAAGGCCCTCCACTAGGTCAAGCTGTCCGTTTGGCTCTATCGTGGCTGGGTAACTATAGGTTTTTGCTCCAAGGGCGTAATTTACCGTTGAATTATTCCAGGATACGTCCGTCTGACATTGAGGAAAGACCACAATAGCAGGAAATTCATCCCGAATCGATTCTTTCAGAAATAAAGAAGAACCATGAACCATTTGTAATTCATTATCGTGCCCTCGTTCTCCCGAACCGTGTAAAAATAATAGCAGGGGATATTCTTTGGTGGCGTCATAATTTTTTGGGTATAGAATGCGATAAGGAAGGGTGTCCAATTTGGAAATAAATACTTCTTTTTGATAGAGACCCAAATCTTGACAGAACAAGGACATATTCATAAAAAAAAGAAAAGGAGTAAGGGCTAAAAATGATTTGGTTAGCGACATAAATGGATTGCAGTTAGCTGATTACCCTATAAATGTACCCAATTATTTTTATTTCATTCATAAAAAAACCTCCCGTTAAGGAGGTTTGTTGTTTATAATGATACTGTTATTTGATTCTGAATTAAATCTTCAAAAGTCTCACGCTTTCGAATTAAATGGGCCTTTTTATTATGCCAAAGCACTTCGGCCGGTCGGTACCGACTATTATAATTGCTGGACATGCTAAAACAATAAGCTCCAGCATTGCTGAACGATAGAATATCACCTTCAGTGATTTCGCTAATTCGGCGGTTGTTCGCAAAGGTGTCAGTTTCACAGATATATCCCACAACGCTATAAAAACGTTCGCGACCCTTTGGATTGCTAATGTTTTCAATTTCATGCTGACTCCCATAGAGCATGGGACGCAATAAGTGATTGAACCCACTATCCACCTGAGCAAAAACGGTTGAAGTGGTCTGTTTGATTACGTTTACCTGAACCAAAAACTTGCCAGCTTCGCTCACTAAGAACTTTCCGGGCTCAAAAGCAAGCGTGAGTTCTTTTCCGTAGTTCGCACAAAATTCATTAAAGCGATTGCTCAGTTTCTGACCCATTTCCTCCACATTGGTTTCGATATCACCCTCTTTGTAAGGCACTTTGAAACCACTTCCGAAGTCAATAAAATCTAAACGATCAAAGTTCTTGGCCGTTTCGAACAATATTTCCGAAGCATATAAGAACACATCAATGTCCAAAATATCACTACCAGTGTGCATATGGATCCCATTAATATACATCCCTGTATTTTCCACGATACGTTTAATGTGTGGCAATTGGTGGATGGAAATTCCGAATTTACTATCAATATGGCCCACAGAGATATTCGTATTACCGCCGGCCATCACATGCGGATTTATACGAATGCAAACTGGAATTTTAGGATGCTTAGTTCCAAACTGCTCTAGAAAGGAAAGATTGTCGATATTTATCTGAACGCCCAGTTTAGCGGCGGCCTCGATTTCTTTCATAGAAACTCCATTGGGAGTAAAAATGATATTTTCTGAAGCGACGCCGGCTTGAAGGGCTAAATGTACTTCCTGTATGGAAACTGTATCCATTCCTGCCCCTAGACTATTCAAGTACTTCAATACTGAAATATTGGAAAGCGCCTTTACTGCATAGTTAATCTTCACCTGTTTAACCTTCTTAAAAGCATTGTGTAAACGTTTATACTGCGCCTCAATTTTATGGGTGTCATACACATACACGGGACTATCAAATTCCCGCACTACTGTCAAAAGGTCTTTGTTTGTCATCTTAAAGATGTTTTAAAGGTTATAAAATAAAATAAGTTGGTAAAATTAAGAGGTTGGAGGTTAATAGATGTTATTATTTCTATAATTTTTTCTGAAAAGTGTCTTGACTAACACAAGGAATAGCGTCCTTTTTAATTCCGATTATCAAAACCTATGGCATTGCAGGTGTGAGGCATCCTTTTTCTTTCTTCTTTTTCTCTTTAATCTTCTGTATTCTCTCAACAACATTTCTTACTTTTGTCCTTCTGAAAAAAACAGTGATACAATGAACTTACACGAATTTCAAGGTAAAGAAATATTAAACAGTTTTGGCGTAGAAATCCAACGTGGTATTGTAGCCGAAACTGCTGATGAGGCCGTAGCAGCTGCCAAAAAGCTAACGGAAGACACAGGAACTGGATGGCATGTAATCAAAGCACAGATCCATGCTGGTGGTCGTGGAAAAGGTGGTGGAGTGAAACTAGCAAAAAGCTTAGAAGAGGTGAGAGAATTGGCCGGGCAAATTATCGGGATGAATCTAATCACCCCGCAGACTAGCGCTGAAGGTAAAAAGGTACATCAGGTGTTGATCACGGAGGATGTTTACTATCCTGGTGATAGCGAACCGGAAGAATACTATATGAGTGTATTGCTTAATCGTGCGAACGGAAGAAATATGATTATGTATTCTACAGAAGGTGGGATGGATATTGAAACTGTTGCCGAGGAAACACCACACCTTATTTTTAACGAGGAAATTGATCCTTCCACAGGATTGCTTCCTTTTCAAGCTAGGCGCATTGCCTTTAACTTAGGTTTGAGCGGACAGGCATTCAAACAAATGACAAAATTTGTTACGTCATTATATAAAGCATATTCCAATAGTGATTCTTCTCTGTTCGAGATTAATCCAGTATTGAAGACCAGCGATGACCGTATCATTGCGGTAGATGCTAAAGTGTCTATTGATGATAACGCTTTGTTCCGTCATAAAGATTATTTGGCGATGCGCGACTTAAGAGAGGAAAACCCGATCGAAGTTGAAGCAGGAAAAGTTGGATTGAATTATGTAGATCTTGACGGTAATGTGGGTTGCATGGTAAACGGAGCTGGACTCGCAATGGCAACGATGGATTTAATTAAGCAGGCCGGTGGTGAACCAGCTAACTTTTTGGATGTTGGAGGAACTGCAGACGCGGAGCGAGTAGAAGCTGCTTTTAAATTGATTTTAAGAGATCCAAATGTGAAAGCCATCTTGGTGAATATCTTTGGAGGTATTGTTCGTTGTGATCGTGTTGCTCAGGGGATCGTAGATGCTTACAAAAACATGGGTAATATTGAAGTGCCAATTATTGTCCGTTTACAAGGAACCAATGCAGACATTGCAAAAGAACTTATCGATTCGAGTGGCTTAGATGTTCAATCGGCCATCGAATTTCAAGAAGCAGCAGATAAAGTGCAAGCAGTGTTGGCTTAAGACACTCATTTTATAATACGTATATCGAATCCCGTGTTTTATACACGGGATTTTTTATGCTCAATGGTTAATCAAAGTTAATTATGGTTAATATAGAGTTAAAACAGAAGACGCTGAGTAACGTTTAGACAGTTCGTGTCGTCTATACAGTATCAATCTTTTATTTATAAATCAAAAAACGTACAATCATGAGAACAATCAAATCAGCAGTTTTAGCATTAACGCTATTAGTAGGAACCACTTTATTTGCAGCCAACCCTATCGAAGTAAAAGTCAATAAAGATCAGGCGGCACAAGAAATCGCCCAACTTTTGGAGAATCCAAGTTTTGAATACGAAGACGGCACCGAGGCCAGCATCACTTTAATTGTAAATCAGCACGGTGTATTGGAAATCTTAAATGTTTCCACCGAAAACCAAGGAGCGAAAAAGTTCATTCAAGAAAGACTCAAAAACCAAAGAATTCAAAGTGCTTTGGAAGCCGGTCAGGTATACAAATTACCTGTTACCTTTAATTCGTTAGGTTAATTTCTATAAGTTGGATTAAAAATCCCGTGTTTTATACACGGGATTTTTTATGCTCAAAGGTTAACCAAAGTTAATTATGGTTAATATAGAGTTAAAACAGAAGAAGTTCGTAACGTTTGGGTAGTTAGCGTCGTCTCTTTAGTATCAATCAATCAATCAATTATTTATTCATTCATCAAAAGACGAACAATTATGAAAACATTGAAATCAGTAGTATTAGCCTTAGTGCTTTTAGCAGGAACCACATTATCAGCAGCCACCGAGCCGACGGATGCAAAAACTAACAAAGAACAAGCAATTGTTGAGATTGCTCAACTTTTAAAAAATCCAAGATTCGAATTGGAAGAGGACACTCGCGCCAGTGTAATTTTGATGGTAAACAGCAAGGATGAATTAGTAGTTCTTTCTGTAGATACAGAAAATGATCAAGTGGAGTCGTATGTGAAGAGCCGACTTAACTACAAAAAATTAGTACATACCTTAGAAAAAGGAAAAGAATACAGATTACCAGTAGTTATTACTTCAGTTAAGTAAATTGAAGTGACATAGTGTGTTAAAGTCCGGGCGTCCACCCGGGCTTTTTTTTATTCTGAAACGAGAAGGATAAATATGGTACGATATTTTTAAATTTCAAACTTTTGGCTTAGTATTGCGGTATGCAAAATGACGACAAAAAGGCCTTAATAAGTGATTTTATTTTCCTCGCCAAGGCAGACGATATCATAACAGAGACGGAATACGATTTCATGATCCGTTTGGCTGAAAGAATGCAGGTGACCAAGGATGTGGTCGATGCATTAATTGAAGCCCCACACCCATCAAAACCTATTTTTTCTGAATTAGAACGCATCACCCATTTTCATAAGTTGGTGTTGCTAATGAACGTGGACCGTGAAACCCATGAAAAAGAAGTAGTGGTACTGCGCAACTTCGGACTTAAAATGGGCATCCATCCAGGTGCAATCGATTTAATTTTAGTGGAGATGAATCTACATGAAGATAAAATCATCCCTTCTCAAAGGCTGATCGAGATCTTCAAATCGTTTTATAATTAATCATTCCTAAGAAAAACCGACAAAAAGTCGGTTAAAACCAACTTCTTACCGACAAAATGACCGCTTTTGACGTTTGGAATTCTATTTGCAATACCCATTGAAATAATTGTAGAATTTTAAACAATAAAACGACATGAAAGTAGTTAGAAGAAATAGTATTTGGAACCCATCATTTTTTGATGAATTATTTCCAGAAAACAGATTGGAATCGCTTAGTTATGAAAGATTTAGCATTCCTAAAGTAAATATCAAGGAAAATTTTAGCACCTTTGTAATCGATTTAGCGGTGCCTGGACTTTCTAAAGATAGTTTTGACATTGAAATTGAAAAAGAAGTATTAAAAGTGTCTTCCAACGTATCCCCAAAAGAAGAATCTACAGATGCCAATACGAAGACCCAGTTTACTCGAAAAGAATTTAATTATAGCAGCTTTACACGTTCGTTCAATTTGCCCGAGGCGGTAATTGTTGAAGACGTTGAGGCTAGTTATTTTGACGGTATTTTGTCCATCTCACTTCCTAAGAAAGAAGTAAAGAAAGACATTAAACGCATGGTTGAGATTTCATAATTGAAATTTAATTTGGTTAGTTAGTTGAAAAAGACCACGTGCTACTCAATCGGTACGTGGTCACTTTTTTTAATAAAGTGAAGCTTTCAAATAACTAACGATCTCTTCGTCTTCTCCCTCCTGTACCCTTCTCAAGACTATCCGCAAAGGAACTATTACCCGAATTTTTAAGGGAAGCTTTAAGTCCGTCCAGTTCCTCTATGGTCAAGTTGCGCCATTCGCCAATAGGCAAACTTCCTAAAGTAATATTCATGATGCGCTCCCGTTTAAGAGCGACGACATCATAGCCTAAATATTCGCACATTCTACGTATTTGCCGATTCAAACCTTGAACTAAAATTATTTTGAAGGTAGTTCGGCTAAGACGCTCCACTTCACATTTTTTGGTGATCGTATCTAATATGGGGACGCCGTTTCGCATTCGTTTAAGAAAATCTTCTGTGATAGGTCGATCTACTTTTACAATATATTCTTTCTCGTGACTATTACCTGCACGAAGAATTTTATTTACAATATCACCATCATTGGTCATCAATAACAAACCTTCACTAGGTTTGTCTAATCTCCCAATATGGAAAATTCGTTCCTCATGATTGATGAAATCAACAACGTTTCCTTCAATACGGCGGTCCGTTGTGCAGGTGATTCCAACCGGTTTATTTAAGACAATATAAACCAGCGTATTGTTTTCAGTAATCAATTTTCCATTGACGTTAATCACATCCCCAGGCATAACTCGGTCTCCCAAACCAGCCGGTTCACTATTTACGGTAACTTGTCCCTTCTCAATATAGGTATCGGCTTGGCGGCGTGAACAAAATACACTATCGCTAATAGCTTTATTGAGTCTGGTAGAATCTGGGTGGTGCATGTTTTTATGATTTAAACCTCCAATAATTGCTTTTGAAAACTCTTGATATTATCCCGTAATTTTGCTGCCATTAGGAAATCCAAATCTTTGGCCGCCTGTTCCATAGCTTTACGAGTATCCCTAATCTTCTTTTCGATTTGGGGTTTTGTTAAATATTCAGCGGCACCTTCGGCGGCTAAACTCTCAGCAGTTTCTAAGGTATAAGAATTCGTTTTTGCTTTGGTTAAAGCGTTCGCCAAAGACTTTATAATTGGCTTAGGTTCTAGGCCATTTGCCTTGTTATAACTAATTTGTTTAGCGCGACGATATTCAGTGCCGTCTATTGTTGCTTGCATACTTCGTGTGACCTTATCAGCATACATAATAGCTTTTCCATTGATGTGCCGCGCTGCTCGTCCAACAGTTTGCGTAAGGGAACGGGCACTACGTAAAAATCCTTCTTTGTCGGCATCAAGAATTGCCACCAGAGAAACTTCAGGTAGATCCAACCCCTCTCTTAGTAAGTTCACGCCAATCAAAACATCAAAAATACCGAGACGTAGATCTTGCATAATTTCAACACGCTCCAGCGTATCTACATCACTGTGAATATAGCGACAACGAATCGAAACCCGGGACATATATTTGGTGAGCTCCTCTGCCATTCGCTTCGTAAGGGTAGTTACCAAAACGCGCTCATCTTTTTCTACTCTCAAGTGAATTTCTTCGAGTAAATCATCTATTTGATTTAAGCTAGGCCGCACTTCAATGGGTGGGTCCAATAAGCCAGTAGGGCGAATAATTTGCTCTACATACACTCCGTCACACTTTTCTAATTCATAGTCAGCTGGGGTTGCACTTACATAGATCACCTGATTCTGAAGTGCCTCAAACTCCTCAAACTTTAAGGGACGATTATCCATGGCTGCGGGTAATCGGAAACCGTATTCAACTAGATTTTCCTTTCTACTTCTATCCCCACCGTACATAGCACCTACTTGAGATACCGAAACGTGGCTTTCATCTACGATCATTAAAAAGTCTTTCGGGAAAAAGTCCATGAGACAGAAAGGGCGTGTGCCTGGTAAACGTTGATCCAAATAGCGCGAATAGTTTTCAATTCCACTGCAATAGCCCAATTCACGGATCATTTCCAGATCAAAATTGGTCCGCTCCTCCAAGCGCTTGGCTTCTAAATGCTTTCCTATGTCCTTGAAATAATCAACCTGTTTCATTAAATCCTCTTGGATTCCATGAATGGCATTTTGTAGCACATCAGGCGAGGTCACAAACATATTGGCTGGATAGATGGTCAGCTGATCATATTTTTCAATCACCTCATTGGTTTGTGGATTGAAGGCTTCAATTTCTTCAATCTCATCTCCGAAAAAGTGAATCCGAAATGCAAAATCGGCATAACCGGGAAAAACATCCACAGTATCACCTTTTATTCTGAAGCGTCCGTTATGGAAATCCGCCTCAGTACGCGAATACAAACCTTGCACTAATTGATGTAAGAGTTTGGTCCGCGAGATAATTTGCCCTTGCTTTAAAGCAACAATGTTTTTTTGAAATTCTTCAGGATTACCAATACCGTACAAACAAGATACCGAAGCTACCACAATTACATCTCGTCTACCCGAAAGTAGGGAAGAAGTAGTACTCAGTCTCATTTTCTCAATCTCTTCGTTGATCGAAAGATCCTTTTCAATATAAGTTCCGCTGGATGGGATATAGGCTTCTGGCTGATAATAGTCGTAATAGGAAACAAAATATTCTACCGCATTATTGGGGAAAAACTGTTTGAACTCACTGTACAACTGAGCGGCTAAGGTTTTATTATGAGCCAAGATCAAAGTCGGTTTCTGAACTTCCTCAATAACATTGGCTACAGTAAAGGTTTTACCACTACCAGTCACCCCCAAAAGGGTTTGGTATTTGGTATCCATTTCTAGGCCGTCAACCAACGCCTTTATTGCGCTAGGCTGGTCGCCAGTGGGTTTAAAATCGCTTACAATTTCGAATTTCATTTCAACCGCAAAGGTACTGAAAAGCGAGTGGAAAAATACTGTGTCGTCATGAATAGATAAGGAGTGTTTACCCTTCCCTTGGCTGCATGGTCATATTGATTTTAATTTCTCCATCTTTAATCAAGCGTACATAATAGATTTTGTCACGATAGACTTCTATATCAAATTTGAACTCTAAATCGTGATTGCCTTTTGAGGTGAAGGGATTATTATATAGCTCGCGGACTACAATGTCATTCTCATCGAACATAGCGATGGTAACCGCCGATTCCGAAGAAAAATAAAATTTAAACTTACCAGTAGCAGAGCTCGTAATCAAGCCATTGTCATTATAATTTGTGAGGTAATCGTCCACGTCGTATTCAGGGACGGGTACGTTCAGTAAGTTGGCAGCAAAAGTCTTTAAATACAAGGCTTCTTCTTCATCAAAACCACTAATGGTATTTAGATGAACGCCATCTGTTATCGCCCAGATAGAATATTGACCAAGCGTATTGAAATCTTTTCTACTTTCTATTTCTTGGGCTAAATCAGCCAAGTGACCCGTTGCAATGCTACCGGGCGCATAGGTTTCCAAAGCATTGGCGCCAGATTCATTTTGCTGAGTACACATGGCGTACAAGGGTAAAGTCTTGGATTCCTTGGGCGCTAGGGTAATAAGTTCTTCCCGAGTGATGATCAAGTCCTGTACCGAGTCGGATGTGAAGGTTTGCCCGTTGGGAATGGTAACCTTTAGCGATGTATCGGTGGTATTGGTAAGCGTAATGTTGATCGGTTGCATATAATGCGGGCTATCTTCGTTTCCAATGACTTCAGAAGTGATGCGGTTTTTTTCTAATGCATCTAGAAAATCATAGGTTGAAATAGTGGTTGGCGAAGGCGTGTTTGAAACTGAAAAGATCAAGGTGATCAGTACTGCGAATGTTTTCATAAAATGGAAGTGTAGTTATAATAACAACGCCGCCAGGTTTCAAAAATTATAGGACAGAAGAATTCTTCTATATTTTCTCCGCAATCACTTCTATCATAATGGGGCAGCAAATGGTAGCTCCAGCAGTTTGTTCCAGCTCTTTAAGGTTGTTGATTGCTTCTAAAGCCTCTTCGTTGGACAAATAACCTGTATCCACAAGCCTTGGAAAATAACTTTGATAAAAGGTCTTAGGCCATTGCCAAATTACGTTATCTGAAGTAGCAAGTTTCGACATCAATCGAATGTTGGTTACTTTCATTCCCATGGCGGTCAGTATTTGAGGAAGTTCACGCCCAATATCGATTTCTGCATCCGAATCCTTAAAACTCTTAAGGGCGGCAGTGATTGCTCTTTTTAAGCCCGGCAGTGGGGGTTCGGTTTGATGGGTAGACCAATCATAATATTCATGAATGACCATTCTCCCACCTGGTTTGAGTGCATTGTACACTTTTTGAAGTATATCTTTGGGGTTGGAAAGCCAAGCCAGGGCCCATCGGCAGTACATGCCGTCAAGACTGTTATCCTCTAGGCTCATTTCATTAAAGTCGGCCAGGACAGGCTCTATATTCAATTGGTAAAGCTCTTTGATTCGTTTTAGATGTTCGATATAGGTGGGAGATAAATCAACTCCAATTACCTTTCCTTCTTGTCCGGCTAAATAAGCCATTTCTTTAGTGCAAAAACCGGGGCCTGAACCTAAATCCAACAAGGTTTGTCCAGCTCTAAATTGTGCCAGTCGCCATCCGTGATGGGCTTCTTCAGCCCAAACTTGGTGTTGTACGCCTAGGCGATGTAGTTCTTGGGTATCGGTTCCTAAAATATAGGCGTTCTCTTCTTCCATGGTGGTTTCTTTTCGGTAGTGATAAAATTAATGAAAAGTAAAATAAATCTTCTTGTCTTCGGAAGAAAATTGAACCGTTCTGTTATTTAAACTGATAGTATAATTTGAAGCCTAGCTGTAAATTAAGCCCTATATGTTTTCCCTCTCTGCGATAATAGTCATTAAAAAACCCATATTCATTTCTGTCATCGTCGACTGACGGTGATTCGTCGCTTTGTGAAATCCCAGACTCCACAATGTTCAAGTAGCTATTATCCCGCTGGCGGACTCCAATTCCGTAGTATACGTTTAGACCAATTTGCTCCCACAGCTCGTAAAATGCTCCATATTTAAGTGTAATAGCGCCTCGGATTCGTTCGTAATCTGCACTATCATAGGCTATTTTTGTATCACTGGGGCCCGATTTGAAAAAATCATCAAAGAAGGTTTCTTGATGATTTAAATAGCCCACTTCCAAAGAGAGATAATGTATACTTTTTCGAGCTACTGGAAGTATATAATAGATCTCAGTTCTAAATTCAAATAAGCGGTAATCCTCGCTTTTAATTCGGTCGATAGTGGTAAAGGTGATGGATTGGTCTCCATAGCCTGCATCCAATCCAACCATCCATTTTTTATTAAGCGGCAAGATATAGCCAAAACGATAACGGGGTGTTTCGAAGGCAATAGGAGAAAGGATGTTGACGGTGAGATATGAGCCTTGTGGGGTTGGCGGAGCATCTGAGGAATCATTTTCTTCTTGAGCATGAAGTGTTGCCAAACCGAGCAAACACAACAGACAAATAGTCTTTTTCATAAATTAATTTAGAGGTCCGCTTCCAGAACTAAATAAGCTAATTCGAACGATTTGTTAGTAGTTTACATAGAGATATCCTAGGAATGCATCTGGAAATTCGGGATCATTCAAAATCAAAACATAATAATAAGTGCCCACAGGAACTACTTTATTTTGAAACAATAGTCCAGTATTTGGAATACCATCCCAGAGACCATCGTCGTTACCGCCTTCGTATATAAGGTTTCCTTCGCGACTGTATATTTTTAGATTATAATCTACGAAAACGTCAATTAGCCCGGTTATGATAAACTCGTCGTTTAGCGTATCACCATTGGGAGAGATTCCCTGAGTAATAACTGGTTTACAATTTTCGGTAGTCAATAGAAAAGAAGCCGTGGTAAAGCATATTTCATTTTCTAAGCGAACAAAAATAAGCTGCGGATCAACTCCATTTTCATATTGTTCTGGGTCGCTAATGGCATTTTCGTTTGCGATGGCATTTTCCAAAGTGGTGAAGTAACTAATTTGGTCATTTGGATCGGTCGAAATAAGTTCGTTTTGCTCCGTTAGGTCAAAAAAGGCAGTGTCCAAGCCAAGGTCGCATTCCAAAAGATCTGGTAAGGTTGGAATAGGAGGAATGGTACCGAACTCAGCCATGATTTCAAATTCATTATTAGTCTCATCCAATTCCTGAATAATCCCAACTCCCGCTCCAGTATCGTCGACTACTGCTAATAGTATAAAATTGTTCGGGATGTCCTCGGAGAGGATAATATCAATGCTATTGACTTCACTACCACCTTCCGGAATACTATTTACGGTTGCAGACTGAGCGATTAAATCTCCATCAGCATAAAAAGCAATTGGAGTATTGGCTGGCAGGGTTGCAGTTCCTAAGAGGTTGTAAACAGTATAATCAATAGTTAGGTCACGCTGTCGACAGGCATATATCTCGTTATCGATGCTTATGGTGGCATCTGGCAGTGGACATATAATCACTTCAATTTCAAAACTGTCTACTACGAAACAGTCTGGATTAAAAACACGAACCCATATCACTTGTGGATTGGTTGTATTTTCATAGGCTTCAGGATCCGTTATAGGATTGATGCCATTGTTGGCGTCGTCTTCCGTTAAATGAAAGCTAACCGAATCATCCGGGTCAATGCCCGAAGTAGCTTCCGTTAGGTCAAATAACTCCAAACCTACAACGTCACATAATTCTAGGTTGGGTAATTCGTCAACATCAGGGAAAACGGCTAGGTGAAAGTCCACCATGTCTTCATTATTATCCTCATTGGCTTCGGTCACCATCAGATTGTCATCTACAAAGGCACGAAGCACGAAGTCGGCGGGAATCTGACTGGGAATGGACAAAGCAATAGTCCCACTCTCCGATCCTCCAATGGGTAATTCGTTCTGAGTAAAAGCAGTATCCATGAGCAAGTTTTGCGCATAGAAACCTACTCGAGTCCCAGCAGGTAAGGGTGCGGTGCTATTGACATTAAATACGGTGTATTCTAAGTTCGTGATTTCGCGGTCTCCGCAATCGGTTGCTCCTGTGATGGATCCTATTTCAATGGTGGCATCTGGCAATTCAGTATTGAGAACTGTCACGACATTGTTAATGATAACTAGGTCCTGACTCGATGTTATCCGAACCAAGGCCGATTCGTCTCCTGGTTGTATATTATTCTCGATATCGTAGAAGTCGATATCCATATTATAGAATTTACTGTTATTGGTAAAACTATTGGTTCCGTTGAATTGATTGTCTGCTGGATTCAGGGCATTGCTCAGTATGTTTCCATTAATTTGCAATGTCTCGTTGTTCGCAATGTTCAAATCACCTTCCCAAGCAAGGAAGCCCAGTTTGGCCCCCACATTATCTAAAACATTCAGGTTATTGAGTTCAATATCCAATTGAGGATTCGCACCGGAAACGGATTCGAATCCGTCGAAAAGGTTTACTTGATTTAGCGGTAAGTTGTCATCTTGATAGATTACTGTAACGGCCCAACCTCCAAAATTTGTAGCATTTCCACCGTTAATCTGGCAATAGGTTTGTATGGCTTCTTGCAAGTCCAAATCACTTAGCAAGTAAGTTCCATTACCATTGGTGGCTAAAATATTGGTTATTTCAGCAGATGCGCCAAAATAAATTGATTCGGTATTTGGCAAGGTATACGTAAAGGTCCGTTCTGCTATGATATTTGTGCCAGCGAAAGTCACTTCAAAATCTCCAGTACCCGATCCAGCCCAATATAAGTATGCCGCCAATATGGTTTGGTTCGCATCCAGTTGGAATGCTGCGCTTGATTCTGTCAGAATATCACAAGAAACACCTCCTCCGTTTTCGCTTAAGTTGAGTGTATTTCCGAAGGACAGATAATCGTATCGACCATTAAATTGTTCAAACAATTCAATCTCTTGAGCGCAAAGAATAGTGGGAATTACTAAAAGTAAAACCAGTAGTTGGTGTTTTAGAAAACGCATAGCAACGATTTGATAGCTAAATATACGAATATTTAGTTCACAGAATCGGCAATACCTTACGAAGCGCGTCTTAATTTATAAATCACGTTTCTTAAGAATAGCGTAAGACCAGTAAACGAACAATGTAGTCCAACCAATGCAAATAAGCACAGAGATCCAAGGAACGTCATACCCACCAGTAAAGGTCTCTCCTAATTGACTTGCCGCAGATTGTACCGCGCCAAAACGAGTGATAGGTTCTTCAATGAGGTCGGACATTGCATTTAGTGGTAGAAAATTATAAACCGAATCAAACAAATCCACTTCTGTTTTTACTTTTATATACTGAAATAACATAGCAATTAGCCCTTCGATCACCTGCCATAACCCTAAAAATCCTAGGGCAAATGCAGACCTTTTGACTAAGAATGCCAAGAACATACAGAAGCTGAAAAAGCATATTAGTTTCAGAAAATACGCAAACATATATTGCATATCACTGAATATGATGCCAATTTCGGTGTAATCTGAAAAGAATAATCCTAAAATAAGAGATACAAGGAACAGGAATACCGTCGAGGCAATAGAAAATAGCACCACCGTTAGAAATTTTGAGGTGATGAATTCTTTCTTGCTGAGGCCATCAATTAAATTCTGTTTTAAGGTTCGATAGCTATATTCATTAGCCACGATGGAGACAATAACAATAGCGAAAAATATCTTCAACCATGCTGCAATCCAAGCATTGAAATGCCATATAAATGGAAAGTTAAAAATCCCTTGATCTGCAAGCCTGAATTTTACACCACCGAAATTGAATTCAATGGAAACAATAAAAGCGATAAATATGATGAGCGAAAAATAAACAATGGTAATCGCCTTTGCGCTTTTATTAAATTTTAATTTCTGGAGTTCTATATTAAGTAATCGTAGCATTGCGGTTATTTGTTTTTGGTGATTTCAAGGAATTGTTCTTCTAAGCTTTCTTTGCGTTTTTCAAGTCGAGAGACTGCAATGCCTTTGGCGAAAAGCTTTCTGTTTACTTCGGAAGCGTCCATGGGACTCTTTAAGTATGCAATGAGTGATTCATCTTCTTGTTTGATGTGAGTGAAATCATCCATTTCAGTCAATGCTGCTTCTAGCGCTTTTAAGTCGTTACTTTCTAAAGTGATAAACCCGTGACTTGCATTCATGCCATCCACACTTCCTGAATATAGACTTACTCCTTTTCGAAGAATGACCACATGCGTACATACTTTTTCAACTTCATCCAATAGGTGAGAGGCCAACAGGATTGTGGTTCCCTCTGCCGCTATGCGTTTAATAATTCCTCTAATTTGATGAATCCCTTGTGGGTCTAAACCATTCGTAGGTTCATCGAGTATGAGGATTTCCGGATCGTTCAACAAAGCAGATGCAATCGCTAATCGTTGCTTCATACCCAATGAAAACGTACGGAATTTACTGTGCTTTCGATCTAAAAGACCAACAGTTTCTAAGTTTTTTTCAATATTGTCCTTAGGTACTCCCTTTATCTGACATACGAGTTCCAAATTTTGTACCGCCGTCATGTACGGATAGAAATTGGGTCGCTCAATAATAGCTCCAACCTTCTTTAAGGCATTGTGGGTAGAACCAGTGCCATCAAACCAATGGTATTCTCCTGCAGTTCTGTTTACCACATTTAAAACAACGCCAAGGGTGGTGGATTTCCCACTACCGTTGGGGCCTAAAATGCCATAAACATTACCTTTTTCAATAGTGAAGGAGAGGTCGTTGATCGCCGTAATGGGACCAAATTTTTTGATCAAATTTTTTATCGTGAGTATGGGTTGCACAAATTTAGATTTTGGTGATTAGATAGTAATACGACGAATATCCCCAAAAAATGTTACAACATTGTTCAAAAGCCTTTAAAAAGTAAATTCCAAACGGTGAGATTTGGAATTTTATAATTTCAGTTTAGCACCTATGATTTCTGCTCTTTGTTGAAATATACCAGATAATAATACATCTGCTTTTCTTCGTCCCAACCCTTTTCTACAAATTTCTCCGCGCTTTCTGGATTGATGAAATCCAATTTAATTTGAATGTGTGTGTCCAATTGAATAACATTTTTAATTTTTTTGCGCGCTGCCGTTACAGCTGTATTAGCAATAGGGAAGGTAGTCAAATCTTCTATTTTGTACTTCGGTGCTTGTTCCGTTTTGTAATTCCTGAACTCTGGCAATAGGTCTGGATTGTCAATCACTTCATTCATAAAGGTGGATTCTTCGAAGATGTCGTTCTTGGCAAAGTGGTTGACGGCGCGATTCATGAATAACACCTCTTCTTTTTTGTCTTCGGCTGGAAGCACCACGTCTTTGGCAAAATCTTGACAAAACTTCAAATACTTTTTAGTGAAAAAGTTATCGTCCTCAAAAGCACCTACGTCTAAGAAACTTTCTAGCCAATAACGAGCATCATAACGATTACTATCGACAGAAAGCACTTTATATCCCTCTTCTTTTTTTGTATTGAATATCAATGCACCTTTGTCCAGCTTGTTTAGGTTCACACCCTGTTGAAGCTGGGCGTCCAATTGACCTTCACCTTCGGAAAATTGAAGAAAATCTTGCTTTATTTCCGATTTAAATATCCCTATGGCATCTACCTTTTCATTATCTATTTGAAGGTTCTCTAGGAAGGCAACATACACTTCACCTGCCTTAATGTGTGGATGTGTGGACTGGTCGAATAGGTGTTTTGCAATTTTCTTGCTCACCTCATGTGCCGACTCAGGGTTGTCAAACATCTCCGTAACATGATTAAATAATTCGTGGAATTCTAAATCGGTATCGTGAACGAACTGAAAGTAGTTCTCCTCTTTATCTCGAAAAGGTTTTAAAAAATATTCCTTCAACAGCGGGGCAATCTCATCGTCCATTTCATAGGGTTTTTCAGAAAGAAAAATGGGTTCGGTTCTGCTTTTGTTCCCTACACGGTGAATGGATAATGATTGGATAAGGGTACTGTAAAGGTTGATCATGTTTTGTGTAATAAATTATTTCAGGAATTTGTTTTTGGAAGTTATAGAAAGACTCAAGGATTATCGAGTATAGGCTAGTTCCAATTTTCGTCGAAATCAAGATCTTCGTAATCTTCTGGATCTAACTCGTAATCTTCCGAATCTTCATCTTCGTTGTCGGCGACGAATTCCTTTTCGGGAGCTTCCTCGGGAATTTGACCATGTGCAAACATAAGGTTGGGATATTGTTTGCCATCCTCTGGCTCTGCTATTTCGGCCAATTCAGCCAAAAAGGTCCAAAGATTCAAGAAGTCGTATACATAGATGAGCTTGGTCCGATTCTCGTCAGCAACAGCTTCAAGAGTGGTTTCGTGCATAATGCGGATACTCCCTGGGGTTTCATTCATATCGAACAAAGCAATTTCTTCTCCTTGTTCCCATAAATCGTTACTCACATAAAACGAAGCCATTTCTTGTCCCGCGAAACCAAACGCTTGAGTGATGGAATTATGTAAATCTTCTAAACTCGCTGTGGCTTCAATTTCGATATCTCGAAAAACGTCCTCATTGGCGTCTAGGATAATTCTAAAACGGTAAATCATTTGCCAAAAAATTAAGTATGCAAAGTTAGACTTTATTCCCTGCTTGAAAAGGATAAGTCAAGTGTTTTTTCAACAGAAATCATTTGCTAAATCGATGTAAGGTATAGGTCATTGCTGCTAGTAAAAAGAAAGCAACTATTTGATGTGCGACCCCCAGCCAAACCGGTACGCGCAGTATCAAGGTGAAAACACCCAAAACAAATTGGAGCAATACCAATCCTATCAACAAGTTGACACCGCTTCTTTGTTGCACATCTGAAGTCATTTTTCTAGCTCTAAACCAGATGATAGCTATAATTCCTACGACAATATAGGCTAAGTATCTATGCACAAACTGAACCCCACTTTTTCCTTCCACAAAGTTCTTCCATAACGGACTTTGTTCTATCGTAACCGAATCGTGAACTAGCATTCCATCGTTCATTAACGGCCAGTGATTGTGTGTTAGTCCTGCGTCCAAACCGGCCACAAAGGCTCCCCAAATTATTTGAAGTAGCAATAGAGCAAGTCCCCATCGTATTAAATTCCGGAACTTTTTATGTATTTCTTTTTTATCAGGATATCGAATGTCTAGCGCTACCCAAAATGTATAAGCGAAGGTTATGAAGGCTGTCGTCAAATGTAATGCTAATCGATAATGACTCACATCTGGACGCTCCACAAGGCCACTTTTTACCATATACCAGCCCAAAAACCCTTGGAATCCTCCTAGAAAGAGTAGGACGAGACATTTCTTGATGGTCGCCTTAGTCAGTTGTTTTCGGATTAGGAAATACAAGAATGGAATGACAAAGACGACACCGATAAATCGACCAATGACTCGGTGCAACCATTCCCAAAAATAAATGTCTTTAAAATCTTCTAAATCGAATTGGCTGTTAATTTTCTGATATTCTGGATACTGCTTATAGAGTTCGAAAGCAGCTTCCCATTCGGCTGGAGTAGTCGGCGGTAAGGTGCCTGAAATTAATTTGTAATTAGAAATAGAAAGGCCAGAATGTGTGAGTCTGGTAATACCTCCAACAACGACCATGATAAATATGAGTGCGCCACCAATGAGCAACCAATAAAATACTTTTTTGTTATCCTTCATAGGTACTGTTAAGCTTCTTTCAAACCAATTTTTCGCCCTTTTTCCAACATAAAAACGCGCGCTGCTTCATATTCATTAAGAATTTCTCCTTCTAGGATAGCCTCTTTAATGGCATCTTTAATAACCCCAATTTCACGACAAGGCTTTATCCCAAAAGTCTTCATAATTTCGGCTCCGCTAACCGGTGGTTGGAAATTTCGAATATGGTCGCGCTCTTCCACTTCTACAATTTTAAGACGGACCTTATGAAAATTGTTGTGGTATT
>Ga0256847_1000431_pt1 | contig 26962 bp, 21 predicted proteins | sample TeddybearmetaG_FD_189099 | JGI IMG/M metagenome (GOLD analysis project Ga0256847, IMG submission 189099) | Hydrothermal vent microbial communities from East Pacific Rise, Pacific Ocean - Teddybear | ecosystem: Environmental > Aquatic > Marine > Hydrothermal vents | place: Pacific Ocean: East... | reverse complement strand
GGACTTTCGCTCATTGGGTGCTAATCCCAAGAACGAGGATATTTGTCTACAACTCTCAAAGTCTTTAAAACTATTGGTGGTGGTAATCAACAACATGGCTGTCTTCTTTCCTATTCCTGGAATGCTGGTAATTCTGGTCAAGAGTTCAGGTTCATTGGCTTTGATTAATGATTCCATCTCTACTTCTAAAAGCTTGATCTCCTTCTGAAGTTGTTTCAATTGACGCTTTAATGAACGTATCATCTTCCCCTTTGTGTGCCCTTTACTGTCCAAAGCATGGAGTTTATTCTTAATCGCCGTGGTTTGCTTAAAATAAAGCTGTGTGACCGTCTGAAGCATTTTACACTCCGCTACATATTCAGGATCTGGATGCCACCGATCCAAAGATTGTTCTTGTCCATATTGACAGATCATCTTTGCATCACTCTTATCAGTTTTAACCTGATTGAGTTTCATTTGAATAAACCGTTTAATTATCAAAGGATTCATTACTGAAACAGCTATCCCATTTTCAAATAGATACAACGCTAACTTGTAATGATAACAGGCCGTAGCCTCCATTATACACCAATGAGATTGAGTTAATACCTTGACAAAAGATTTGAAACCAGAAACATCATTTGTGAATTGTAGATGTCCTTCTTCGGAATCATACACATCAAAAACATCTTTTGATATGTCGATTCCAACAAAAATTGTACTTTTATTCATAACATATAAGTTGTGAAAGAACGAAAACTACATGGAGTACAACAACCTGAAACAGGCTCATAAGGCCTATAGAACTGAACGTATTTAAGTAGTAAAAGAGCAGGGATTTTCAATGTTGACGGAATCGTAAGTTCCTACGTATATTTTAACCTTACTCTGCTCTTTTGTTCTTTCTATTAATACTTCATTAATTTAATAGAAATCAAACTTAAGACGGGTATACGTAAGGTTACCCATTTGCAGTTTTAGTATAAAGGCTAAGATACCAAGTTTATCCAAGCTAACAATTAAGCCATAGACGCTAGGGGATTACTTACGATAAACACGTTTAGAGCGCGGCATACGGCAACAAATTCTTGCTAAAGAACCCGGGGCAAACAGTGTCTTTCTTTACAATTGGGAGCTTAATCATGCTCCTGTTCATCCAAAGTACTTTAATACTGTTATTAGTTTCCTTGGTTTTACTCCCAAACTCAAATCAATTTTTGACCGACTAGGAACACGAACCCAGTTATGGCGTTATATTGAAAAACGAAGTTTTAATGACCACCGGTATCATATTTAGTACTGATCCTTTAAGAATTACGATATATAATGAGTGTTTTTCTGCCAACCATTTACTATCTTTAAGGTGCTAGCCAAACTATTGTAATGCCAACATTTTAAAGTTTGTATCGAAAAGGTAAAACCATCAGCCTTTATGGTAAACAACAACAAATGAGATGTTTGTGCGTAACAGCTGTTGAAAAGAAGCGTCTAAGCAATACAACTTGTTTGACAAAGTAGGACCAAGGGGGAGAACATGGTCATCAGACTTTGACACGCCCTTCCTGTTTTATCGTGTGCATGTGCCTTGCCGTTAAGATACGATATATAATAGTTATGGTAATTCGAATACATAAAGTTTTAGGCCGGGTTTATTTAGCATTCTTTTTCTGTTTTTCTCTCGCCTTAGTTTCGACAGCGCAGGAACTTGTTTCCACTCAAAACGTTCCAGAAGTGTCTGAGGAAATGGCCTTGTTTATTTCCACAAGCGATTCTCTTAAAAAGATAAAAAGAAGCATAAAAAAAACATTGCAGGCGGACAGAGACACGCTTTTGGCGATGGAGTATTATAAATTATTTCTGAAACGCGGAGAGGAAAATAACAATCATAAAACTCAGTACTATTCGGCCTATCGCTTGGGGTTTAATTTGAACGAAATAGCAGATTACCCAGCAGCAATGTACTATGCCAATGTTTCCTTGAAAGCTGCTGAAACGGCAAAGGATACTACCTATATTATCATGAGCAATGTTTTAATAGGAGGAATCTATTTTCAATTAGGAATTTACGATAAAGCCTTGGAACCCTACCAAATAGCCAAGAATCTTTCGCAGCATAAAGAAGATAAAATAAATGAACTGATTTGCCTTTCTAACATCGCAAACGTTCGCGTGAAACTAGGCCGTGATGCCGACGCTCTTAAAGTGTACAATACAACCTTAGCACTCTTAGCGCAAGATGAATACCAATCGAGCCCTATTTTCAAGCGGACCCATCTAAGTACTTTACTTGGCAAGGGGAGAAGTCAAACCAAACTCGGATACCTTGACGAAGGCATGAAGACTTATGGAGAAGGGGTGGAGCTAGCCGGTATATACGACTTAAATCATTACAAAGGAGACTTTTACGTAAATATGGGCCACCTTTTTTATAAGAAAGGTGAGTACGATGACGCCATAAAGCATCTTTTTATGGCGAAACAAATTCTGAACGAAAACTATAAGGAGACCTATATCAATAATTTGATCGCAAATTATTACTTGGCTCAATGTTATTTTGACACCCAGAGATATGACGAGGCACTAGAATTATTGAATCGTAACTTCGAGCTCATTGGTACTAATTATAAAACCGATAAGATTGACGTAATGTACGATTTGGGTATCAATATTGCCCTTCAGCAAGGCGACAAGGACAAACAACTTTTTTTTCTTATGCAGCGAAAACAGATTAGTAAACTCAAACTGGAAAACCAGACAAAGACCCGGGATCTACTGTTTGAAGACGATGTAAAAATATTGGAGGATCACAACAGGCAACTGGGCATGGAAAAAGATCAAAATGTGTTCCGAAAGAAGGTAGCGGCTTATATTGCTACGGGAATGGCAATACTATTGCTGTTAACGTTGTTTTTTTATAAACGGAAAATTCGGGTTAATGCATTGAAATTTCAGGAGATTATAGACAATCTCCAACAGGGTACACTTAAAGCTCCAATTTCAAAAGCCGCTGCTTCAGAATCGGTGGTTAAGGATATTCAAGCTTTTGAAATTCTAGAGAAATTGTCCAATCTGGAGACATCCGATTTTTTTATTGCCAAGGATTGCAATTTGTATACTACCGCCAAGCTCATCGATACCAACACGACCTATCTTTCTAAAACGCTCAATACCTTTCAAAAACAATCTTTCAATCAATATCTAAACGGACTTAGAATTAAGTATGCTTTAATTCAACTGAAGGAGAATCGTCGTTTTAGAGCCTACACCATAAAAGCAATTTCCGAGGAGGTGGGTTATAAGAGTATAAATACCTTTATAAAAGCTTTTAAAGCCAAGACAGGCCTGAGTCCATCCTATTATATTAAGCAATTACAGGCTAAGATACCTGTTTAGTATGTCAAATTTATAAATTTGATTTTTTCGAGCCGAAAGCGACCTTAATAGATGTGTATATTTGAGTTCATGTCTAAATTTTAATACTATGAAAAGAATTGTTTTTTTACTACTAATACCTTTGTGTATTGGTACTTCGCTGAAGGCTCAACAGATTAAAGATTTCGATTTTCTCTATGAAGTTTTTATTACTGTTGAAGATACCTTGACCTTTAATGTTAGTGGTGCTGTTGATCTTGCACAGACCTATAGCATGCACATACCCAATTATACTCCCGATCTCATTTTTCACTTAGACGATAAGGTGGGTTTTAAGATCCAATTGCAATACCGTTCGAACATTAAACTTACGACCTCGCTAGAGTTTACTATCGGCTATAATCAATATGTTGAGGAGCCATATAGTGGAGCGCTTAAGCCTATAACCATTCCACCGATCGATCCCGACGACTTTGGCGGTAACCCTGATTTCCCTTTCATTCCAAACGACGAGTTTTTCGTATTTGACTTTGGCGGGTTGAAACCCCTCAAGGTCCAATTGTTGCTATTAGATCATGAAGTTGAGGACGACGTTTTGGTGGATCAACTGACTGGCCAATTTACAGTTAGCCAATTTACTGGAGGGCCTTTCACCACTGGGAATTCTAAACAAGAAAATGGTGATCCAACTTTGGCGTTATTTCCAAATCCGTTACAGCGCGAACTGAATATTGAGCATAAGGGCGATGGAACGGCAGCGATTGGTAAAATTGCTATTTATAATGCCACTGGAGAATTAAAGTACTCGGGGGTTTTGGCTCCAGGGATTCCAAAAAGAGGAGCCGTGAGGTACCAATTTGAGAATCCAGTTTTACCACCAGGTTTGTATTATTATGTGATCGAAATAGGAGATAAAACATATACAAAAACTCTTTTAAAGGAGTGAAAATAAATACCATTGTTGATCATGGAAAGAGGCACTGTTGATAACGGTGCCTCTTTTTTTATGAAAGAGTGTCAAATTTATAAATCTACCTATCTGTTTCTTTTTATGATGAATAGTTCTTACTAGCTTAGCCTTAGAACATCCTTATAATCAGTTGTTTATAAATAGCATTCATCTAATACATATCATCATGAAAAAAACAAATAGCACTCAAATCGGTTCCTTTATTTCCTACCGGTTGGCTTCCAAGCAAGCTCGACAAACAACCGGTGGAAAGCACATTCAATTTGCCAAGGATGAGATATGGGACGGTAGCAGAGTCTTTGCATGGAATGGCTAGTAAGCATTGCTCATTATCAAGCCTCAATCCTTAGGATTATGGTAGCCCATAACGCCACTCACCTAATACACATTTATAAACTGTAAAAAATGGAAAAGCTAATTATTTCCCTGCTTCATCGCTCCAATATTTTCGCTGTAGATTATAAAGATCTACACCTTCAATTGTTATCTCATCCCGAATACCCCAGTCTTAAGGCCATTACCGATACACTGGATTATTTTGGAGTAGAAAATTTAACGGCGCACGTTCCAAAAGAAACCTTAGGGCAATTACCTAGTACTTTCCTAGCCCTAGTAAAGGAGAATGACCAAAAGGAGTTAGCACTTGTTTCGGCCAAAGAAACGGATATACGGCTTAAAAGATCCAAAGGCAAGTCTATGAAAATGGACAAAGAACAGTTTCTAAAACAATGGACAGGAACCATTATAGCTGTGGAAAAGACTGAAAAAAAGGAATTCTCATCCTTGTTATCTAGTATAAAATCTACGACTATATTTTTAGCTTTTCTGGCGCTCTCCGTGCTTCTTTTGCCTTTTATCGTCAATACCTCCGCAACGGTGCTATGGATGCTGGGAACGTCCCTTATTGCACTTGTAACGGGATACTTTATTATCAAAGAAGAACTGGGTGTCACCGATCAAAGAATCGCAAAACTATGCGGGACTATTTCTGGAACAACCAACGGATGCGGAACCTTACTGAATACAGACAAGGTAGGGATCCTCCGGCACCTTCCTTTAAAAGACATTGTTATCGTCTATTTTGCCAGTCATCTATTGATAGTTGCTACTTTGGGAGTAGCCGTGAGCGAGTTGTTTTTATGGTCCGCTCTTTCTATGCCTCTTGTACTAGCTACCCTTTATTTACAGGCGTTTAAACTAAAAAAATGGTGCCTATTGTGTTTGGTGGTTGCACTAACTCTTGGATCCCAATTTGGATTAATGCTCAATGCATTCTCCGGTTGGGATTTTTCTTTGCCCTATGTTTTGTATACGGCTATTATCGTGCTCTGGGTTTCTTTAGGATGGACAAGGATCAAGCGGCTATGGAAAGATAGTATTCAATTGGAGAAGACCCGTCGGGAACTTTATAGTTTTAAAAGAGACAAAGGGCTGTTTTTTGGTGCTTTGAATCGTGAAAAACCGTTGCTTACCCAACCCTTAGAGGCTCCTTTTTCAATGTTCTTCGGAAATGAAGAGGCAACCATCAAGGTTTTGGCAATTACCAATCCCTTGTGTGGTTATTGTAGCGAACCCTTTGAAACCTATGCCAAATTAATAGACTACTACCCGAATGAGGTGCAAATTTCGGTAGTTTTTAATGTGACTACAGATCCTAACAATAGGGCGACACAAATTGCACTACAAATGGTCGAACTCTACAGAAAAGACAACACATTGGCATGGCAGTCCATTCTGGAGTGGTTTCGCGATAGAGATATAACCTCATGGAATGCCAAATTTGGTGCGAAAGTATCGAAAGTACTTTCTTTTTCGGGCGAGACGATTGCTGCCCACAGAAGCTGGTGCGAAGCAAATCAAATTAACTACACCCCTAAAACGATCATCAATAACCGTCCATTTCCGAAGCAACCCTATAAAGTGAGCGATGCCTTGTTTTTTATAGATGATTTGATTCGGAGCCATTCAGAAGAAAAAATAACAATATGGGCATAAACAAATAGGATGTAATGCTCTAAAAGTTCTTGCAAGGAAAGACATAGATGTGAGTGTCTCTAAATGTTCACAATAAATATGATTCTAAATTCAATAATTATGTTAAAAAACATTTTAAATCTAAAAGGTGTTCAAAAATTAGAAAAGAACCAACAAGCCGCCATTAATGGAGGCGGAGGAAGACGATGTACCCCAATGGGGGAATGTCCCGCCCCAGAAGTATGTATTGGCGGATACTGTGTGGCTTGTTAACGGCAGATATTGCTTGTAACAAGTAATATCAAGTTGAAAAGAGGCCAGTTTCTTCTCCAAAAAGCAAGAAGTTGGCCTCTATTTTTTGCATACCCCTCCAACCAAATCGGCACAATGGGCCCAAAGGCTCAAAAAGTTCTTGCAAGGAAAGACATACGCTGTGAGTGTCTTTAAATGTTCACAATTATTAGAATTTTTAAATTTAATTATCATGTTAAAAAACATTTTAAATCTTAAAGGTGTTCAAAAATTAGAAAAAAGCGAACAAGCCTTTATTAATGGAGGGATCATGATTCCATGTTCTTCCAACGGAGACTGTCCGTTCAATTATGTTTGTAGTAACGGTGGCTACTGTTTTGTGCCAGAGTGTACCTCAAACTCCGACTGTGGGACAGGTGATATTTGTGTAAACTACAATTGTCAGACTTGTTAATGGGCCACGTCATTTTTTAGAAGTGGCGACCATTCAAATGAGGCCAGATTCTACTTTTGTTTTGAAGAATTTGGCCTCTGTTGTTCAGCAGTATTGTTCCCAAAATTATGATGGGACTCCTTAAAGTTATACGTACCATTTCTTCAATGTAAACCTTTGAAAAAATTTCCACATTACAAACAGCCTGGCCTCAAAGATTGCGGCCCAACTTGCCTCCAAATAATTGCAAAATATTATAAGAGGACGATCCGGTTGGGAGATATCCGGGAACTTTCGGAAACTCAGCGTTCGGGAAGTAGCCTTTTAGGCATTAGTAATGCTGCCGAGGAATTGGGATTTCGGAGTTTGGGGGTAAAATTTTCATTCGACAAGTTAATGGAAGCTCCATTACCCTGCGTGCTTCATTGGAACAAAAATCATTATGTGGTGCTTTATAAGGTAAAAACACGCGGTAGGAAATCCCGCCAGAAGGTCCAAATGTTCGTGTCCGATCCTGGGCATGGATTGCTAAGCTATTCTGATGAAGAGTTTCTGAAATGTTGGATTGGTAATAACGCAACTTCTCATACCGAAGAAGGAATTGCATTGCTGCTAGAAGTAGGCCCTAAGTTTTATGACGACCCTATAAAAACTACGGAAGAAAAACTAGGCTTTGCATTTCTATCAAAATACATAATGAGGTATCGGTCACTCCTAGTGCAATTAATCGTTGGTTTGCTCGCCGGCAGCATGCTCCAGGTGCTTTTTCCATTTCTTACCCAGAGTATCGTAGACGTAGGAATTAAAAATCAAGACATTCATTTTATCTATCTCATTTTGGTGGCACAACTATTTTTATTTCTCGGAAAAACAGCTGTAGAGGTAATCCGAAGTTGGATTCTATTACACCTAAGTACCCGAATCAATATTTCTCTGATCTCCGATTTCTTCGTCAAACTAATGAATCTGCCCATTGCTTTTTTCGATACTAGAATGACGGGGGATATTTTACAGCGTATTAACGATCATAAACGCATCGAAAAGATTTTAACCACTTCATCCTTACAGGTACTCTTTTCATTAGTAAATCTCATCATATTCGGACTGGTACTGGCCTATTATAACCTCGGAATATTTGGGATTTTTATACTGGGAAGCCTGCTTTATTTTCTCTGGATTACTTTGTTCCTGAAAAAGCGTAAGACGCTCGATTACAAACATTTTTCACAAATTAGTCAAGAGCAAAGCAAGGTGATCGAACTTATCAATGGCATGCAGGAGATAAAATTGCACAATGCCGAAAAGAAAAAACGATGGGGTTGGGAATACCTACAGGCGAGGCTTTTTAAAATTTCCATAGAAGGATTGGCCTTGGAACAATATCAGAATGTTGGTTCTGGCTTTATCAACGAGTTTAAGAATATTCTCATTACGGTGCTTTCGGCAAAACTAGTTATTGAAGGAGAAATAACCTTGGGTATGATGTTGGCTATTTCTTATATCGTAGGTCAGTTAAACTCTCCCATTAGCCAACTTATTAATTTTATTAGGGAAGTACAGGATGCCAGAATTTCATTGGACCGTCTTTCAGAAATACATAACAAAGAGGACGAAGAGCGAGTGAATGGTCAAAGTATTACCAGCATCCCAACCAATCTTCCTTTCGTATTGGAGAAGGTGTCTTTTCGTTATACGGGCTCCGAAACTCCTGTGCTCAAGAATTTGAATCTGGAAATCCCTGCCAATAAGGTAACTGCCATCGTTGGAGTGAGTGGGAGTGGGAAGACCACTTTAATGAAGCTTTTACTCAAATTTTACGACCCCAATAGCGGAATTATTAAAATAGGAAAACACGATCTTAAAAATGTGTCCCAAAAAGCATGGAGAGAAAAGTGTGGAGTGGTGATGCAAGAGGGCTATATTTTTAATGATAGCATTGCCAACAATATTGCGGTGAGTGAAGATAGCCTGGATAAAGAACGATTGGCTAAAGCCGTAGATACGGCCAACATTCAGGAGTTTGTTGAAAGTTTACCCTTGTCGTATAACACAAAAATAGGAATGGAAGGTGTGGGTTTGAGCACTGGTCAGAAGCAACGGCTGTTGATTGCACGAGCTGTTTATAAAAATCCAAATTTTCTTTTTTTTGATGAAGCAACTAGCGCTTTGGACGCCAATAATGAACGAACCATTATGAAAAAACTCAATGAATTTTTTGAAAACAAAACAGTGATCGTAATTGCGCACCGTCTCAGCACCGTAAAAAATGCCCACCAGATTGTAGTGCTAGACAAAGGGAAGATTATTGAAAAAGGAAGTCATGAGCAACTGGTGAAGCAAAGAGGGAATTATTTTCACTTGGTTAAAAATCAATTAGAAATGGGAAAGTGATATGGCAAAGAAACTGGAAGAAATAACGTTGAGAAGTGAGGAGATACAGCAAGTGCTTACTAAAGTTCCGCATTGGATGGTTCGTTGGGGTAGTGTCCTGTTTTTTGTATTAATGATTATGATCCTAGCCTTAACTTGGTGGATTAAATATCCAGATGTAATACCGGCAGAAGCAATAATTACAACGCAAATACCTCCACAAAAGGAATATGCACATGTGACTGGAGAAATAGACACCCTTTTAATTCGAAATAACGAAAATGTGGTAAAAGGTCAGCCCCTAGCAGTATTGGAGAATACTGCTAATTTTGAAGATGTACAGTTGTTAAAATCAATTTTGGATACCATCGTGATTAACAATACTTACTTTTCGTTTCCGTTAGAACGCCTTCCGATACTTTTTTTAGGTGAAATAGAGGCAGACTTTGCTTTGTTTGAAAATAGTTACATCCAATACAGTCTCAACGCAGAATTGCAACCGTTTTCTAACGAGGCTTTGGCCAATCAGATCTCGATATCCGAACTCAACGGAAGACTTAAAAACCTGGAGTCTCAAAAAGATCTAAATACCAGGGAACTCTTATTCAAAAAGAAGGATTTGGATCGAAATACCATGCTTTTCGAAAAAGGTGTGATCTCTGCAATAGACTTCGAAAACAAACAGCTGGAATATTTACAGACCGAGCGAAACTATAAAAATATGAGCGTGTCTATTTCTCAGATTCGAGAAGAAATAGGCAACGCAGGAAAAAACTCAAAGGGCATTGCCATCAATAAACGGAGGGAAGAGGTAACGCTATTGAAAGGTGTTATCCAGTCCTTCAATGCTTTGAAAAAGAGCGTTAAAGATTGGGAAAGGCGCTATGTTTTCGAGGCAAATATCTATGGAAAAGTGGCTTTTCTTGACTACTGGGCTCAAAATCAAACGGTATCCCAAGGCGATTTGGTGTTTACCATAGTCCCGGCAAATAACACCAATTACATAGCCAAACTTAAAACACCCGCCCAAAATTCGGGCAAAATTAAAATAGGACAAAAGGTGCTCATCCGGCTAGAGAACTATCCCGATTCAGAATTTGGAACACTGACGGGTGAAATTCAGAATATATCCTTACTTCCCAATAAAGAAGGGCTGTACCTTATTGACGTCAAGCTGCCCGAAACATTGCTAACATCCTATAATAAAGAAATTCAATTTGCTCAAGAAATGCATGGAATCGCTGAAATTGTAACCGAGGATCTGCGCCTCATAGATCGCCTATTCTACCGCATTAGAGAGGCATTTGTTCGTTAATCAGAATTGTAATGACAGAGAACCCAAATGAGAGGTATTGGAGCGTTTCAAAAAATCTGATTGTTATCTTAGTGTTCTGATATTTGAAAAAAAAACCCTTTGAAAAGACAGTTTTCCTCTAGTCCGTATTCTATTGCTATTTTAGAGCTAGCCAACGCAACGAACCATAAACGAACGCGTTAATCTTCATTTTGACCAACGAATCATTGATAAAACTCTTTCGAAAATTTTGACAACAATTGCCGACCAAGAATAAATAGCGTCAAGCAAAATATTGTCTTGGTGTTTTGCCCATAATATCCTTGAACGCCTTATTAAAAGTCGATTTCGAATTAAACCCTGCTTCAGATGCAATGGCCATAAAAGTAAAATTTTTAAACTTTTTCGATTCTACCAGCTCAATAAACTCCTTGATGCGATAATAATTAACAAATTCAAAGAAGTTCATACCAATACCTTCGTTAAGTAATCTAGCCATCTCTGGATTATTAACACCTAATAATTCGGCCAATTCAGTTTTAAGCAATTTCTTGTTTAAATAAGGTTTTTTTGTTTGCATGAGCTGCTCTAACACTTCTTTAAGGGATTGGATGTCTTCATGTTTGAGCTTAGATTGCGTATATTTTGTTTTAGCAGACCCAAACTCGATATTAAATAGTTCTGGCTGTGTGAAAGAATGAAAGCCAACAAATAAAATAATAATAGTAAGACTTATCCATACAAAATTATAAATAACCCTTGCCATCAGTTCGTATTCAAAAAATGTGATTAGAATAATTGTAAACCAAAAAGCCAGACAGATGCCAATGGCTATAAGAAACATAGTAAGAAACCGTGATTTTATGGAATAACTTAATTCATTAACAATTTTGGTTTTAAAGTTTGTCAATAGCATCCAACTCCACACCCAATAACCAATATTTACTATAAGCCCAATGGTTCCTAGAATTAGTACAATTTTTATGAGCTCACCACTTGCATAACGACTGTTAAGGGTTTCATCACTTGCCAATATAAAATATTTGATAAGGTAAATGATATGAAGGCAGGCTGGAATAAAATGAAGCAAGTCTTGCTTTTTAAATGGCAGATGTTTTAAGGAAGAACGCACAAAAAGCGCAAATGCAGGGCCAAAGAGCAGTATCGAAAACTCTGATATGGTCATTAGTCTGGGCTCATATCCAAAAATTTCTAATAGTAGGAGTGCTCTCCCAAGCAACCCTATTACAATTACAATGATTAAGAAAACGAGATAGCCATTTATTTGTTTTCTATATTGTTTTCCAAAAATCAATATTGTCAATAAAAACAAACCCTGAAATAGCCCAAAATAGGTTAATGAGTCAAATAATTTATCCATTTTTATGAGTAAGGAGCGTAGGCAATAAATGATCATTATTACCTACTTTCCTAAATTTACCAAATTAATTAGATTTTCCTATTGTAAGAGCGCCTGTGTTTTCAATTGTTGCACATTTTTTATCCCGTTTTCTTTCGAACTTATGTTGTTATTTTTTAGATAATCATCAAAGGATTCATGGGTTTCCCATTCTGTAATATAAATAACATCGGGTTCGTAATAGTATCCAAGAGGCGATTCACCTTTACCAACAATTGACATGATCTCCTTTCCTCCTGCAGCGACCATATTATGAGTTGACTTATTTTTTGCTTTTTCAAAAGCCACCATATCGTCTATCCAGTAGGTTGTAATTACATAAAGTTTATCATCGCTCACGGTAAATTCTATATCCTCCTTTAGATTCTTATAAAAGGCCAAGTTAAATACGGACCAAATCTCGCGCCTCGCATGTTTGTAGTCATAATCCATTTTGTGATCGTCGAATTTTTTTCTTCCTTCCTCGTTTGCCCAACTAGACACACCAATAAATTGAGGGTGGTAATTTCCCTGTGTAGGGGGTGCTATTGTAACAAATGTTGCGTCAAGCTTAAATCCATAATTTTGGGCAGGTGGAAATACTTTTCCAAAATATTCGTTCCTAGCATCATCAGTTCCAGGCTTACGTATCGCATTAATGAAATCTAGTACTTGGCCTTTTTTGATTTTTATTGTTTTGGTCTTGGGTGTTAGTCCCTCATCTTGTGCATTTAGGTTTGTCATGGTGCACATGCTAAGCGTTACTGCAATTACTAATAATACATGTTTCTTCATTTTTGTAAATTTTAATTATTTATTTGGCAAATGTATAGGCTCATTACTATCCAAAAAAAGAATTCAATAGTGAAGAGGTATTAATACAGTACTTGCACGTTTTAATACTGTATTCGGTTCATATTAACCAACTCAAAAGTTGTTTGTACATACTTGCTATAAAGGCCTTTCAATTGTATAGGGTTAAGAGATAACAAAAGGCTAACAACGCATATAAAAATTGCTTAGGAAGCCCAAGTAATCAAAGCTTGCGCTTTTTTATTACATTTATACTTTCCGAAAAGATTACGCAAATCAAAACACTACTTTTCACATACAAAACCGTCATCCGCTAGCCAAATACTATTAAAATCACCACTAGATAATTATGAGCAACAAACTACTTTTTTTGATTGGAATACTGGGAGTGACATTTTTTGCGGTGGCTTCCTTTTTGGGTGGTTTTCAGTTTGAAAACTATGACCCAGTTTCACAATACATTAGCGAAACAATGGCCGTTGGCACTCCCTACGGAATAACATTGCGATTTTTTGGATATATACCGAGTGGGATTCTATTGACCATATTTAGTTTTGGTGCACTAAAGAAATTCCCTAAATCTAAGCTAACGAAATTTGGATTTTTGGGACTTGGGCTTTTTTACGGTATTGCTACGATAATTGTTGCAATATTCCCTTGTGACCAAGGCTGTAACAAAGAGTTTATCGACCCAAGCATCTCGCAAATAATTCATAATTTAACAGGATTTCTCACCTACATTTTTGTGCCAATTAGTATGCTAATGATTGGTTTCGGATTGAGGAAATCAAAGAATTATCTGCGACTATCAACTATTGGAGTCATTTGCGGGTTGATTTGTATAGTGTTTATTGGCTTATTGATATCCGATCCGTCCACAAAGTATGCAGGTCTATTTCAGCGAATTATTGAAAGCCTATTTATCCTTTGGATTATTGCTTGTGCTATCAATATAAAAAGAGGCACCAATTCAGACCATAGTACTTACTAAAAATAGTAAAAGGCAGACCGCCATAAACCTCATACAAAACCCTTGTGGCAACTAATAAATTTGAAAATTATATGAAAATGACAACAGGGATTATAATTGGAGTGATAGTTTTACTAACCTTGGCTGGTGTTTATACGCTGATGAAAAAACATAAATCGGTTGAAAATGAAGCTAAGAATGAAAATGTATCGAAAACAGAGGCTCAAGATAATCACTACGCTGGACTCAGAACACAAGCGATAAATGTGACAACGGAACAACTTGAAATAATAATAGATGACGATAAAGCAGTATATGGAATTGTTATGGACTGGAATATGGGTGATGTGATTGTAACTGTTGTTTCATTTAAAACTGGGGATGCAAGTATTTATTTGAGTACGGGCCAAGTTTTTATCGGTGGAATTGCTCATGAGACTGTTATTAATGCTTCGAAAAATTTTGTAGAAGTCGCGGTGAAGCATTTTGAAAAAGCTGCAAAAACTGATAAAATTGAACCAACTAATGAGGCAAAAGTTGATTTCTATTTTCTAACAAAATCTGGAAAATATTATGTTGATGATTTTGTATCTCAGATTGAAAATGGAAAGTCAGAACTGTCGGAACTTTTTACCGCTGGAAACGGAGTGATTACTGAATATAGATTGGTAACTGAGGAAGAATAGCAACGCATATAAGTTTATAGCTTCGCTGGTTTTCCTGAATTTTAATCCTCGTGGAGCTTCGATCCTTCGGCAGGCTCAGGACAGGCAGACTCAGGGTGAACGATCCGCCATAAAGCGTTCAAAACCGTTGTATCTGATTAAAAACCAACTCAAAAGCTAAAAATTGGTGTAACAAAAGGGCAAATTCAATGACTTATAAAGTATGATGGACATAAACAAGGCTTCCGAATTATTAAACATTTTACTAGCTCAAACTGATAAAAAAAGGGAACGGAAAGTCTACAACTGTTTTATTCGAACATTAACGTCTTTAGAAAAGAGAGATTTGACGGAGAATCAGTTACAATTAATAGAAGAGAAACTTGCTTCATTGAATTTAAAGGCAACACCAAAAAACAAAAAGAAATACTACAAAAAAAGACTTTCTGAGTTTAGAACTTTTCTGAAGAAAGAATTTTCTTTTACTACTGAAAAATATTACACTGAATTAGGAATGATTTATGGAATGATTTTCGGAACCTCCATAGGCCTATCTATTGGAACTGCGATCAATCCAGCTTTTGGAACAAGTATTGGTATGTCCGTTGGAACAGGTATCGGAATGGCAATTGGAATGATGTATGGCGCACGAAAAGATGCGGAAGCTAAAAGACTAGGAAGAGTTATTTAAAAGAATAGCCCGAGTGAAAAACTAGCAACTACAATGACCATAGGGAAAGCGAGTTTTTACGCTTAACCAAAATACCTTGCCTTGAGCTAGGTCCACAAAATCTTCAAATTTACCAAGAGCAAGACCCAAATAACAAGCGCTTAAAAACGCCACTTCTCACAAACAAACCCCTTTCCTTCAAAACTGATTAAAGTCATACTTTATCACTGGGACTACCCTTAGTTTTATATCGAAACGACGCTGGCATCTGTTTGGATGCCAAGGCAAACAGGTGGGCAAAAATCAGTTGCAGATCAAGAACAGGGAATACCGATCCAAAAAACAGGACTATGATGAAGAGGACTGGTATTAGTAATGGTGGTTGGCAAGGAATAGTAACTACCTTAATAATGAGATAAAGTAAAGAAAACCGTTGAGTAAAATAAAAAAAAATGAATACCTACTGGCAGAAGAAATCACAAGAAGAAATAAAATCAATTGTTTTCAAGGCTCTTGAAAACAACGTTAATTATGATACGCAAAATATTTTAGGAATTCCAGCATCCTATTTAGATGAGAAGGTTTTTAATCAAGATGCTTCATTTGTAAAAGAAGCCCCTTTTATATCAAGCCTTATTCAAAACCCAAATCATATTGGATGTCATACTTTGGGAAAATCAGAGTCTTTTTTTCAAGGCACTCAGGAAATCGAAAAAGACCTTATTGAAATCTGTGCTGTAGATATTTTGAAAGGAGCACCCGGCAAACAAGATGGATACATAGCCTCCGGAGGAACAGAAGCCAATATTCAAGCCATTTGGATTTATCGAAATTACTTTATCAAGCAACATGCTGCAAAAAGAGAAGATATCTGTATTATGTGTAGTGAGGACAGTCACTATTCTATGGATAAAGCTGCCAACTTATTAGCAATAGATATTTATAAGGTAGCGATTGAAAAAGATACGCGAGAACTAAAGGAAGCTACCATAAAAGAGGTAATTCTGAAGGCTCAAAATCAGGGTAAAAAGCACTTTATTGTCATCTGTAATATGATGACCACCATGTTTGGCTCCGTTGACAATATCGATGCTTACACCAACCAACTCATTGATTTATCCTGTGATTTCAAACTGCATGTAGATGGAGCCTATGGAGGATTTTATTATCCGTTTACAGATGAGAATAGCCTACTAACATTTAAGAATCAACATATTACTTCATTCACTCTTGATGCTCACAAAATGGCTCAAGCGCCATACGGCACAGGGATTTTTCTAATTCGCAAAGGATACATACAGCATGTAAATACCCAAGAAGCCAGTTATATTGAAGGAGAGGACTTTACGCTTATCGGTAGTAGATCTGGAGCAAATGCGATTGCAGTGTGGATGATATTAGTAAAAAATGGTCCCTTTGGATGGCAAGAAAAAGTATTCATTCTACAGAAAAGAACCGAGTGGATGTGTAAACAATTGAGCCAATTAAACATTAGATTTTATAGACATCAAAAGTCAAACATCATTACTATAAGAAGTAAATATGTAAGTAAGGAAGTAGTGTCTAAATTTGGATTAGTTCCCGATAATCATGTGGTACCACAATGGTTTAAAATTGTTATCATGGAACATGTGACCATTGAAAAACTAATGCTACTTATGGAAGAAATCAAAATCACGGTACAAAACAACGTATAATTTAGGGCAAAATGGTCTTCCATCTTTTTGGATACCGAAGCAAGTAAGTGGGCAAAAATTAGTTACAGATCAAAAACAGAGAATACCGCTCCAAAAAACAGGACTATGCCCAAGAAAACTGGTATAAAGAATGAAGGCTGGAAAAAAATTGACCTTCATTGTAAACAGGTTTTACTTTTTTAAAATTTTAACGCTTGTAATTAAAGTGTTATCGTCAAATATTTTGAAGATGTAAAAACCTTGACTTAAAAAGTCTAATTCTAAAATTGTCATTTCTTTAAGTTTTGAATCTTGACTCAACTTTTTTATTAATCTCCCATTAAGGTCGTATATAATAACTACATTAAAAGTTTGACTAGGAGATTTTATTGAAACAAAATTCTTAATTGGATTTGGGAAAACCACTATTTTAGCATCAATTGAAAATTCATTTACAAATAGATTAGCACCAAACTCTTTTGCTCCGATATCAATAATTGAAGAATCGAATGGATTCGGAATATTTGGATCACCTGCATTTATTGCTTCAGAACTAGCCAGTAACTCACAAAAATCACTATCTGTAGGAATTATTGAAGCTAAATTTGGTTCAACAAAAATATTAAAATAAGTATCAGAATCGGTTCCGTTTATGTTTTGAGTTACAACTGTTCCAACACCAGCTGGAAGATTGTTGCCAATCCCTAAGCCATTATTATAAATTAAATTATAAGTTACTAGAGATGGTTGGTTGGCGCCAACAGAGTAAATGCCACGAGCAGAATTAAATGCTATTATGTTTGAATTTAGTATTGGATTTGGGTTTAAACTATCCCAAATAGATATGGCATTTGCATTATTTATAATTGTATTGTTTGTTATCTTAGGTTGTCCCTGTCCAATCCAAAAAGCTGTATTAAACTGTCCTGATCCAGAACCGCCATTGTTATAAATAATATTATTTTTAAAAGTCAAGTTGGAGTAAGTATTAACTCCAACTAAAAACCCATGGATATAATTGTTTTGAATTAAAGTAGCGTCTAAATTCAATCCAGATGCGATTCCAATTCTACCATTTGAAATATCATTATTAGTAATATTTATTACGGAATTAGCAGAATTAGAGCCTCCATTTACATAAATGCCAACATCACAATCATGTATAATATTGTTCTTTATTAATATATTATCGGCTTGATTATTTGTACTAATACCTCCTTCGTCAGAATGCCTAATAATACAGTTTTTAATTTGTACGCCGCCAGATGTAGTAATTCTAATTATTCCATCATCATTACTAAAATCTTCTTTACCATATTCAACGATGCAATATTCCATTATTGAATTTGTGGATGAAGTATTGAATTTTATCTGATCCCAATCCGTAATACTTGGATTACTGTTAGTGGAAGTAAAAGTTATATAATTACTTTCTGTTCCTGTTGCATTTAAGGTGCCGTTTACTTGTAAAGAATAATATCCTTGAAATTTTATTTCAGTATTTTCTTCAATTAATAAAGTTTGACTAACTGGAATATTGATGTTTCCGTTAACAATATAGGTATTAGTGCTAACCCAAGTTCCTGAAACATCACCAGAGACGTATACTAGTGGATTAGAACTTAAAGTTACATCAGCTAATGTAATATCTGAACTGATGAATTGTTGATTTAAAACATAAGTTTGATATCCAGTTTTTTCATAACTTATATTATAAACTCCACTGACAACAGAAATATTAAAAAGACCATTTGAATCAGTCAGTCCTTCACTAAATTGAGCACTTCCAGATACGGGAATAAATTTTATGTTGATGTTGTTATGATTTGAATTGTTATCTAAAAATGCATATCCATTTATATTTGAACCAAATAAAAATGAAGGAAAGATAAGTATGAGGTACAGCAAATTCTTATTCATAGTAGTAGTTTTTTTTTTAATAGATGCATAAAATTCAAATAGGTTGTGTCTAAATTGCTTACAACCACGCATCATTCATGGCAAAATGGTCTTCTGAATTGAAGGACACCATGTTGTTTGATCTTCTTATAGCCAAGTTCATTTCGAAACGACTCTTGCATCTTTTTGGATACCGAAGCAAGCAAGTGGGCAAAAATTAGTTGCAGATCAAAAACAGAGAATACCGCTCCAAAAAACAGGACTATGGTGACGAAAATTGGTATAAAGGAAGGATAGCAAACTAAAAATAAATACTCCTTAATTTGTTGATAATTAAGCGGTTTTGATTTGGTTGGAATGGGATTATTACGATACCTTTGGTAGGCTCCCCCCTTTTATAGACTCAATTTTTTATACGGAACGGAATGATTTGTTTGCGGTTATCCGTAATGGATAGCCAATAGCATGGCAGTTATTTGGAAACATATAGGGGATATCGGCGTTTTTATAGCTGATATAATGAGTTGGCCATAAGCTAAGCAAACAACAATACTAAATATAAAAATATATGAAATTAGAAAATATTTTGGATAAACTCGGTTCGATAGAAAAGAACTCATTTATTAAAATTATCGACAATATCATAACTAAAAACCCAAAAAACGAAAAAGAAATCGACAAGATTTTGAGCACGTCAGATAAAGGTTTGAAATCAGTTGATAATCAAAATATATCGAATATTTTTGCCTTAACGGCAGGCGAATTTCAAGAACACATTAAGTACGAATTTCAAGAAATCACTTCACAATTAGACATTTTAATTGATATTATAATACGTGATGGAAATTGTATTATGAAACAAGATTGGTTTTCGAGATTGTACGAAACCGAAATCAAAAACTTAAAAGGGAGAATTAAAGTGCTAAATATTGATTTTGAAAACGACAAATCGGAATTAAGTGCAACTCGAAAGCGTGATTATAAAATTTACAAATCTTGTTTACAAACCGCCTATCTAAATGACATTAAAAATAACCGAGACGCGAAAATCACGTCAGACGAATTGTCAATAATATTAACACTTTCAAAACAATTAGGCCTTTCACAAGAAGAAATTAAGTTGATAAATTACTCGATTTTACCAATTAAAAAGATTGATATTCAAAATGTAATAAAAGGCTTAAAAAACATTGGGGTAATATTTTATTCTAACAAAGAGAATACAATCTATGTTGCAGACGAAATGGTTAGAATGCTACGTAAGGTTAGAGAAAAAGAAGTCGCAGAAAAATTCTACCGAAGAACGCTCAAACTTTTAAGAGAACCTTTCATCAATCAAATTGCGAGAGAACATAATATTGATAGAAAATTATCTTATGCTCAAAAAATTGAAGAAATTATCAAAGAAGGTGTTTCTTTCACAAACCTACTTTTAGACGATATTTATAAACAAGGAAGTACACTAACAGTAAAGAAAAAAACTTTAAATGAACTTTGCGAAAAAGGCCTAAACATTTCAAATCTAAAGGGCAGTACTTTAGATGAGAAAATTATTAGTCTCATTCAACATTTTGAGAATGTTGAGCGTGATGAAAAAGTAGGTATTTCATTGGACGGCTTTGACAAGCTGCTGACTGAATTAAACCAATCTCTTCCTAAGCTAAACAAGCAAATTAAAGAACAATTCGAATTACAAAATGAATTTGTATTGAAAGCAGATTTTTTACTTGATTACAACATAAAGCCAAGAGATATTTTGGATTTAATAGTAAAAGCAGATTTAACCAAATTCCTCAAAGACAATGGAGTTAAGCAACGTGGAGACGACATTTTAAACATACTTGAACATTACAAAGACGTTGAAAATTTGTATTTAGAGAATTACGAAAATGTTGCTTACAGAAATTTAAACTTATTAAAGGAAAACGGAATCACCGTTAAAGAAAGTGAGCTCGGAATAAAATTCGAGGATTTAACCAAAGTCATATTTAAAGGTTTAGGATTTAACGTTGATGAGGATTTTAAAAGCAACCTAAATACCAAAAAGGATATGATGGATATTCTTTTAAACTTGGATAATAGGGAAATCATTATTGTAGAATGTAAAACAAGTAAAGAAAGAGGTTATAATAAATTCAGTTCTGTTTCAAGACAGTTAAAATCTTATCAGAATTTAGCACTCAAAAATGACTTACGAATTGTCAAAATTCTACTTGTTGCACCAGAATTTAGTGATGATTTTGTAACGGATTGTGAAATGGACACAGAAATGAATTTATCACTTATTACAGCTTCTACCTTATCGAATATTTCGGAAGCTTTTAAAACATCAAAGTACACGGAATTTCCTCACGTCTTATTCCGAGATATAGTTATAAATGAGGAACGAATATTAAAAGCATTGAGCAAATAATGCGAATAGACCAGTTGCTAAAAACGCATATAAACAAGGCGCCAGATGTTTAACAGAACGAAGACACCTGTTTTTAAATAACAAACTGGCTCAACTGATAGAGACACGCGCTGTTTATATACGAGGACTTTAAGCAAGTACATCTTCGTCTTATAAATAACTTAGCTTTTTCTCTAAAAACAACCCTTTTCAAACACAACCCTAAAAAAAAAATCAAAAACTAATCCCTATTTTCACAACAAACACGAGAAGATTTCATGCTATACATCCAATTCAAAATTTCCGATTCTGAGAAATTTAATGACTTCCAAAAGCTGTATCAGCATCTAGTTACCGTAAGAACGCCAGGCTTTAATTTCGACGTCGACATGGAGGCGATAGATTGGACAACGATCACCCCAGAAGAAGAGGAATTACTTTTCGACGAGGAGTTGCAACAAGAAAAAAGATACCGTGACCTGTTGCCAGCCTACGCCCAGACCTTTATAGATCGCTATCTGCAATTTGATACTGAAAGACTAGGCCCCATTGGCGCAGAAGAGGTCATCTCCATCATGAACTATCTAGAATACGACTTTGAGGTGGAAATGGATCAGCTTGAAAAGCAAAATGAAAACTTGGGCTTGGTGCAATTTTCTACAGGCAACTATCCTTTTGGCGGGATGGAACGTTTTTTAATGGTCTTAAGAGCGTTTGATCTAATCCCGACCGAGTGCTACGATGGATTTACTATCTACGAATGTGATTGGACCTCTGAATTTGAACACAACGCCATCGAGTTGCCAGAAAAAACAAAAGAGTATTTAAAAAACTAAGAAGGAGCCAGTGTATTCAGATCCAAATTAGCCCACAATAGGAAAGCGAATTACCTTATCTATTGGAAAGTATTACACAAATACCTCTTATGGGCGATTGACTTAACCGTCTTATTGCTAGATATTTGAAGTGAACAATAAAACTTCATTATCATGAAAATTAAAATAGTCTTGCTGGCATTTCTCTTATTAGGTATGGTACTTCCTTCCGAACTTTTGGCACAGAGCCCCAATCCAGACCTCACCAGAATGCGACTACTCTTAGCGAAAATAGCCGATTGCAATACCGACATAAAAGATGCAGAAGCAGAGATAGCAGCCTTCAAAAAGATAAATTCCGAAGCTTCCCTGGCATTGTATCGACAACTCAAAAAGAATGTGGCCATAGCCACCAAGTGTAAAGCGGCCTCTCAGCGAGAATACGATGATCTAAGAGCCGATTATGAAGGCTGGTTTAAAGACACTAATTCAGTAATGGCAGTGGACAGACAACGTGTTACCCCTGCTTGGATTGCTACCTACTATGGACAATTAATCATCGCGTATGCTAGAATGTATAATTCGTTCAACGCGATTACTGTACCAGAGCATTAATTGAAACTCAAATGCTACGCTGCTAACAGGCAAATAGTAACTAACTGGATAAGCACGAGCCTTAGGTTCGTGCTTTTTTTATGCATTTATGGTATCTGAAGATTACAATCATAAAGGCGCTACTTTTTACATACAATCCCATTATTGACAATTAACGCACCATTCATCTTAAAAATCATCTTTTAAAGTAAGCGCTATGAAATCCATTTTTATCTTATTACTTACCGATATCTCTCTAGTTGGTTGCTCAAACGACGATACTACTATTGAAGAAGAAATTATTGATGGAACTATTGAAGGAGGAACTATAGATTTGAATATTTATGGGAATTCCAAAATCGTGGTTCCTGTGGGTTCTGAGTTTTTCGTGACTACTATTCATTAAATCGTATTATCGACACGTTTGTTTTTACCAAAATATAGAAAGCATAGAAATTGTGAGCGGTGAAATTTCCGGAACTAAAATGGACGCAACAAACTGGGATATCAATATGGATGTCAATATTAGACTATACGAGGGAAGCCTGATGAATAAAAAGGTGTCAGGCAATTTTATTTTGGACTAAAAGAAGCCCAAATTGGGCTATAAATTATGCATAAACCCATTGGTGACAATTACCTGGCTGTACTTTTTGCATGGTAGCTATTGGAATAAAATAGCGGTATTGTAATTAATGACTTAAAGAGTTCCGCAAAATTAAATTCTCACAAAAAAGATTATCTTAGAGTGCTCGAAAAATAGATCGAGCGGCCCTCAATTATTTGAGATTTTAATGAAATTAAATACGCTCTATTCATCAGAATGCGTAACATCAATCATAATTCTAACAATATTTTTATGAACTCATTTAAACATATTGCCTTTGGCGTATTGCTATTTACGGCATTCATTTCTTGTACAACGAAACAAGACAAGGCACCAGAAACTAAAGAATTTAAAGTCGATTACGAAAAAATCACGCTTGATAATGGTTTACAGGTAATATTCCATATTGATCGCTCCGATCCTGTGGTTGCGGTTGCTTTAACAAGTCATGTTGGTTCCGCTAGAGAGCTCGAAGGCCGAACAGGATTCGCGCATTTATTCGAGCATCTACTATTCTTAGAATCTGAGAATTTAGGAAAAGGGGGACTTGATAAAATGAGTGCACGCATTGGAGGTTCTGGAGCAAATGGTTCCACAAACAGAGATAGAACCAACTATTTTCAAACCGTTCCTAATAGCGCTTTGGAAAAAATGATTTGGGCAGAAGCCGATAAGTTAGGCTACTTTATCAATACAGTTACAGATCCTGTTTTAGCAAAGGAAAAACAGGTGGTAAAAAATGAAAAACGACAAAGAGTAGACAATCGCCCTTATGGTCATAATTTCTATGTTATTCATGAAAATTTATATCCAAAAGGCCACCCTTATAGTTGGGAAGTGATAGGCTCTTTAGAAGATTTGCAAAATGCTACGCTCAAAGATGTCAAAGATTTTTACAATCGGTGGTATGTTCCAAATAACGTAACCTTAACGATAGCTGGAGATTTTGATGTAGATCAAGCCAAAGAATGGGTAAATAAATATTTTAGTGAGATTAAGCGTGGTGAAGCTATTCCTGAAATGGAGAAGCAACCCGTCACTTTAACTGAGACTAAGAAATTGTATTATGAAGACAACTTTGCAAGAACACCACAGCTTACTTTAACATGGCCAGGCGCGTATCAATACCATCCTGATTCTTATGCCTTAGGAGTCTTAGCAACCTATTTGTCGGAAGGTAAAAAAGCACCTTTATATAAGATGTTAGTTGAAGATAAAAAGCTAACAGATCGAGTTAGTGCATTTCAGTACAACTCAGAAATAGCTGGTCAGTTTATGATGCAAGTCACTGCTTTCTCCAATATGGAGCTTCAAGAAGTACTTAGTGCTATCGAAGAGGGTTTAACCAATTTTGAAGCTGAAGGGATTTCCCAAGCCGATCTAGATCGCATCAAAGCAGGGCAGGAGACCAATTTTTACAATAGTTTATCCAGTGTTTTAGGGAAAGGGTTTCAATTGGCGCAATATGAAATTTTTGCGGGTGATCCTGGATTTGTAAATCAAGATGTAAAAAACATTCTGGCCGTTACTACCGATGATGTGATGCGTGTTTATAATACCTATGTAAAAGACAAACATTACGTAGCAACTAGCTTTGTTCCGAAAGAGCAAAAGAACTTGGCACTAAATGATTCTAAATTAGCCAATGTAGTAGAAGAGCCTATCGTCGACGGCGCTGAAGAAAGTTTTGATGCAAGTTTAGTTGCTGAATATGAAAAAACACCTTCTAGCTTTGATAGAACTTTGGAGCCTCCTTATGGGAAAAGTCCAGCTGTAAAGGTTCCAGATGTATGGAAAGAGGAACTATCTTCCGGTATGGGGCTATACGGCATTGAAAACAATGAAGTGCCCTTAGTGCAGTTTGAAATACATTTAAAAGGGGGAATGCTATTAGAAAATCCAGATAAGATTGGAGTTTCAAATTTGTTAGCAGACTTAATGACTAAGGGAACGGTGACCAAAACAACAGAAGAGCTTGAAAGCGCTATTGAGACGTTAGGGGCTTCCATCAATGCATATGCAACAAAAGAGTCTCTTATTATCTCTGGGAATACCCTAGCCAAGAATTATGACAAAACAATGGCTTTGGTGCAAGAGATACTATTGGAACCTCGATGGGATGCTAAAGAATTCGATCTGATTAAACAAAGTACCTTGGCTCAGTTAGAACGCCAAAAAGCACAACCTGGAAGTATTGCAGGAAATGAGTTTGATAAACTTATTTATGGGGAAGACCACATTTTGTCTCATGACAATTTGGGAACGGAAGCCTCCGTCAATGCTATTAGTATGGACGATTTAAAAGCTTATTACAATTCCTATATCTCTCCAAATGTCACAAAATTACATGTCGTTGGAGCAATTTCAAAGGATGAAGTCATTAATTCTATAGCCGAATTAAATGCAAATTGGACCCCAAAACCTGTTGAATTTCCAAACATCACAGATCCTGTAATTCCATCTACTTCAAAAATTTATTTTTATAATATTCCTGGGGCAAAGCAATCTGAAATAAGATTTGGTTATCCAGCCTTGGCAGCAACTGATGCCGACTTTTATCCAGCAAACTTGCTCAATTATCGTTTGGGTGGAGGAAGTTTTGCATCTCAGTTAACGCAGCAGCTACGTGAAGGCAAGGGGTATACCTATGGTATTCGATCGAGGTTTTCTGGTTCTGCCATTAAAGGCCCTTTTACCATTTCTAGTGGTGTCCGCACCAATGTAACTTATGAATCGACTCTTTTAGTAAAAGAGATTTTAGAAAAGTATGGAGAAAACTATAATGCGGATGATTTAGAAGTCACTAAAAGTTATATGATTAAAAGTAACGCAAGAGCGTTTGAGACCTTAGGCAGTAAATTAAATATGCTCACTAATATTAGCAACTACGGCTATACCAATGATTATGCTAAAAAGCAGGAAAATATGGTAAGAGCGATAACCGTTGAAGAGATAAAAGCCTTGGCGGGAAAATATTTAAACCCAAATAAGATGATTTACCTGGTAGTAGGTGACGCCGAAACTCAAATGGATAAATTAGAAGACTTAGGTTTTGGGAAACCTATATTTTTAAATGAGGAATAAAATGAAGAAACCCTCCTAATTCGCCTAGGCGAAGAAGAAGGGTTTTTCAAAAAAACTAACCAACCAAAACTTTTATATTATTTTCTACTTTGTATTCTGTTTCTACGTCCATAATTGTCTTCATTACTATCGTCATTATCAAAGTCATTTCCGTAGTCATTGTATGAATACCAATCATTGTGCCAAACTTGCTTATTGTATCTGTTAATAGACCCAAAAGTGTTACGAATTCCTCCGAAACGGTCGTACTGTAAAGTCATTCCACCTACTTGAACCATCTGGCCACGTTGGTGATACACAGGCACGCTACCAATTTGCTTTACTTTTCCGTTTCTTTTGTACGAAATACAAACATCGTTTACACCTATAATGTTCCCGTAAAAATCGGTCTTTACTCGTATTGGACGGTGCCCTCGTCTGTGTGTTCCCGCTCTGCGGTTTTTCTTACCGTAGTAATTCGTTTTGTGATTTCGCTTGTTGTATTTGTACGGCTGTCCTACGATCTGATCGGTAAAACTAAAAGTACCGTCGGTAAACACCGTGAAGAGAACATCATTTTCTACAAATCGAACAGATTGCGAATTGTAATAGCGATGTTTTTTCCCCACTTTAGAATTTACATTCCCGTGTCTTTGAGCGATTGTCTGTGTAGTCATTCCTCCAAGGAATAGAGCTACTAATAGTACTGCATTTCTCATAATTAAAATGTATTTGGGTTACGTCACACAATTAGC
>Ga0256847_1000430_pt1 | contig 27063 bp, 25 predicted proteins | sample TeddybearmetaG_FD_189099 | JGI IMG/M metagenome (GOLD analysis project Ga0256847, IMG submission 189099) | Hydrothermal vent microbial communities from East Pacific Rise, Pacific Ocean - Teddybear | ecosystem: Environmental > Aquatic > Marine > Hydrothermal vents | place: Pacific Ocean: East... | reverse complement strand
ACCGCAAAAAGAGTGCTTAAAAGGTCCTCTTAAAATTTATTAAAATGTTTTCACAGAATTTGAATATAGAGTCTAAATACAAATAATTCGGCAAATATTCGGCAAATAAAAAAACCAACAATATCCAAATCGTTGGAAAGTGTTGGTTTTACTTGTGACCTCGGCAAGATTCAAACTTGCAACCTCTTGAGCCGTAATCAAGTGCGCTATTCAGTTGCGCCACGAGGCCGTTATTGGGCTGCAAATATATTTCTTTTTAATAGTTCTACAAAACAATTTGTAAAAATGATTTATTCTTTTATAAAGCTTTCTTTGTAACCCATAAACGATAACCAAACAAAGCCAATTGCCACTTTTTTGCCTTAGCTAAATCTACGCCACGTTTTGTTAAACAAGGAAGTACAGCTCTATTTATTTTTGCAAGCCCGATATAAAATGATTTTTGCATAACTCAAATGTACAAATAAAAAGTTCCTTGCTTAACAAGGAACTTTTATAAATTCAATTTAATTTATTGAAAACTAGTCTTTCTTAGTAGTAATTATTATCACACCATTTTTTGCTTTATCTCCATATAATTTAATAGCAGCATCGCCTTTTATAACCTCAACGGTATCGATTGTATTTGGATCGATGTCTTCATCTTTAAAATCTGTAACTTCTCTTCCATCGATAATGAATAAAGCATTTTCTGAACCATTAGAATTTAAGAAGAAATGATTTCTTTTATGATTAAAAATAACAAAGTTTTCATCATCATCGTCGCCATCATTTACTATAATTGAATACTTTCTTTTTTTGTGAATCGTTTTTCCATCATCCGAAATCCAGACATTATTATTCTTATGGAGACTATCAGTTGAATAAAAATATACATTCCCCTTACTTTTTGATTTCCATTTACTTTTGTCTTTTGAAATAAAATGAATGCTATCTGTAGAATTAAAAAACAGATTGTTGTTATTTTTATTTAAATGTATTGTATCTCCCGATTTGTGTATCCATGTTGTTCCATTACCATTGGTATCTTCATTGATTTCATAAATAAAACTATTACCACTTTCTTTCGAATTAAAAAATATCGATTTGTTTTCTTTACTGCCTAAACTAATGCTATCTGAATCACTTTCATAATAAATTTGTATTGGTTTAATAGCTTCCGAACTGTATGTGTTAAAGTTAGCCGAACTCGATTTCGATTTTACTTTTATAGCTATTCCTATAATCTCGCCATCACTATTTCTTTCAACATCACTAAAAGTCACTTTAACATCGTAGTTGTCTTTAAAAATCTTTTTAATTTTCTTTAACTCTTTATCACTAGTCGATTTGTCTATCGTCATAGTAATTTTACTTTCAGCTTTTTTAACGTCTTTTTTTACTGAAACAAAAGTTGATTTTCCATCAAATAATAATACACCGTCTTTGCCTTCTTTACCGTATTTGTCTTCACCTTCTTTAATATTATAAGCTTTTATACTACCGTCAAGTTCGATGGTTTTATCCTTCGGAAGTTGGGATTTACGATACTTTTTCCCATTAATAATATACAAAGGATCATCGCCTAATAACGGAATCTTTTTTTCTTTATTAGTAAAAGTACTTACGGTTGCTTCCGGAGTAAAAGTTACTTTATCTTCCGATATTACCGATGCATCATCTTCATTTTGTAAGGCACTAAAAACAATATCCTTTCCGTTTTCATTTAACTGAAGCTTAAATGGTTTTATTTCACCATTATCTGCTTTGTTAATTGTCATTCTTTTAATAAAACGGTTGTTTGCTGAATGTTTGGTGCTTATGGTAATACTTACAATTTTATTACTAGAAGTTGTTTTTAAACCAGTAAACTTCAGTTTTATTTCATTATTACTGAATGCTTTTTCGATAGCTCTTAGTTCACTTATCGAAGTTTGGGCAGTAACTGTATATGAAGCCTCAGTATTAGTTATTTTTGAAATATCTGAAGCATTAACTTCAATATATTTTACTTCTTCCTTAACATTAAAACTCCATAAAAAGAGTGCTAATAAGGGTAAAATTAATGCAAATTTCCATTTGTTTTGCGCTCTCGACGCCTTTGTGTGTAACATAATGATTCGTTTTTTGATGAATGATTGATAAAATTTATTTGTTAGTAGAGGCTCCACATTCGACGCCAGCACCTTAACTAATGTTAATTGATATGCTTTTCTTGAAGAAACTTGATGAGCTGTTTCACTATCGGCCATAAACTCTAAATTTTCTTCGATACTTTTTTTATAAAGCCAAGCAAACGGATTCATCCACTGAAAAATAAGTATCAAATTTGTTAATATAATGTCGACCGAATGCCATTGCGTAGCATGTACTTGTTCGTGTTTAATTATCATTTTTAAATCTTCGGTCGTGTGTAAATTTGGATTGTAAACGATATAATTAAAAAATGAAAAAGGCGTACAATTTGTTGTTACTTGAATATACTTGTAGGGTCCTTTTTTAACCGATTTATATTTTTTCAATAAAATAATTAATGATACTACTTGTTTTAAAAACCTAATACTCATAAACAATATACCTACAAAATAAACGAGCGCTATTAGTTCCCAAAAACTCATTGTAAAACCAGAAGACTCCTGGATAAGTGTTTCAGAAACTGGTATTAAATTATTAGAGAAAAATGTATCAGCAACAGGCAATACTTCTACATAAACAGTTTTTGTAAAAATAATAAGAGGGAGTAAAAGTGAAGCAATAATGCCGCCAATTAAATAGTGTCTTTTTGCTTTAAAAAAAGTATCTTTTTGTAAAACTGCTATATATACAAGATAGAAAATACCTAGTATTGCAGCCGATTTTGATAAATATATGATGGTTTCCATATTATTTTTTATTTTCGATAATTTCTAAAATTTCACGTAACTCGTCTGCGCTAATATTTTCTTCCTTTGCAAAAAAGGAAACCATGTTTTTGTAACTATTGTTAAAGTAACGTTGCATTGCAACTTTCATAAACTGTTTGCTATATGTTTCTTTAGTAATAACTGGAAAATATTGATGTGTTTTCCCAAATGCCTGATGCGCCACATAGCCTTTATCTTCTAAATTTCTTACAATTGTCGACACCGTATTATAATGATTGTCTTCTGGTAACTTCGCAAGAATCTCCTTAACAAATCCTTTTTCAAGTTCCCACAAAGCTTGCATTACTTCTTCTTCTTTGTTTGTTAGTTTTTCCATATTTTATTTTTTTTGGCGTTCCCCATTTTTACATTTTATGTAAAAAGTGAGTCGGGCTTTCGGCTATATCTCTCTTGGTTTTAAAACCAAGAGAGGATGCCACCTCAATCCTAATACTCCTTTGTTGTTACAAAGCAGTAACTAACGCAAGACAAACGTATAACTATTTTTATAGTTATACAACTAAATTTGTAGTTATTTAACTGTTTTTTTAGTTTTGTTAACAAATAAGACACTTTGTTTCTAAATTATAAGTCACTATTTTTGAAGGATTATTAATTATTATAATACTTAATTTGAATCCAGCTGAAGCATATATCCTCAATCAACAAGAACCATTTCGCTCCATATTATTGCATTTGCAAGCTGTAATTGAGTCTACTATACTAGAAGCTGAGTTATTATATAAGTATAAGGCTCCGTTTTATTATATTAATAAAAAACCATTTTGCTATTTAAATTGCACAAAAGAATATGTAGATATTGGTTTTTGGAATGGAGCACATTTAACGCTACATCAAGACCATTTAGTCTCAAAAGATAGAAAGCATATGAAATCACTTCGGTATTTCACCCTCGAAGAAATAAACCAAGAAGTGTTAATTGCTATTTTACAGGAGGCGTATTCGGTAAGAGATAAGAAGTATTATAAGTAGTAATATTAATTTAAATGAAAAGAATTTGCCTTTGTTAATTTAATGTGAACCATTTCTCTAGAAAATTAAATACTAAATCAAAATGTTTTAGAGGCTCTGCATGCGAACCTTCAATAGCAATATGTTCTTTATGATATTTAAAATTATACTTCTCTAATCTATTCATTATATCGTTAGACATTGGCGTAGTAGGTGCAATTTCATCATTAGTAGCTGAAATTAGAAGAATTGGGCCATTTATTTTTTCAACCTTAATAATCGCTTTTTTTACAGCAATAGTATCTTTCAACATTGTAACAAAAGCACCACGTAAATCTCTTTTCATAATAAAAGGAATTGTTTCCTCGCTTACAGGAACAAAGGGAAGATCTTCTCCATTATAAGTCCAAGATGTTGTAGTAAAATGGGTTGTGTGGCCTGGAAAAACAACATTACTTGATACTAATCCAACAACACAATCTATATCTTTATAATAGCTACCTATTAATAATGCTAAATCTGCACCACGAGAACCACCTATTATGGCAATCTTCTTTTTGTTTACTTTTTCGTTTTTTGTGGCTTCTATAATTGCATCATGAATGTCTTCAATTGCAATTTTCTCTAATAGTTCTGGTGCTCCTTTTGCTCCAAAATAGCCAATAGCTAAAAAAGCATAGCCTTTTTCAATAAATTTATCTCTAGTTTTTTTCCAGTAATCACTTGTCCAAGCATTACCTCCTTCTGAGCCGCCAAGCCCAACAATTAAAGGCTGACATTTACCCTCACCAAGATATAACACAGACTCGGTATTTGTAGTATTTAAAGTTTCTTGGGCATAAATGCCAATTGATACTATTGAAAAAGATACAACAAAGAATAGTTTAGAAAATTTAATCATGTTTGTTTATTACGTTTCTACAAACTTCAGAAATTAAATCATTAAAATATTTGACCTAAATCAAAAAATTATTTTTCTGCTCGTACTCTGCTTAAAGTTTCTTGGGTTATTCCTATATATGAAGCAATCATTCCTAAAGGTATTCGATGATAAATATCATGATATGTGTCGCAAAAATGCTCGTACCTTTCCTTAGCTGAAGTAAAGCGAATTGAAGCAATACGTTCCATTAAATGACCAAAAGTGCTTCCCATTGAAAGTCTCGCGTAACGTTCCATTTCTGGAAAATTTTCAAAGAGATAAACAAGGTTATTTACATCTATATAAAATGCTTCAGTGTATTCAATAGCATCAATATAATAAATATCTTTTTTTCTTTGAATAAAGCTTTTAGGTGAATTTACCCATTCGTTAATTCCACAAAAATATTCGCTAATCTCTTTTCCGTCTTTTATAAAATAAGTTCGAAGAATACCTTCTCTTATAAAATAACTTTTAGTAGAAATTTTGTTTGCGTCTAATACCATCTCACCTTTCTGGAAAGTGATTTTTTCCAATCGCTTTTCAAGCTCTAATTTTAGATTCTCTGAGAGTTTAATAAACTTTTCAAAATGTTCGAATATGTTGTCTTTTGTTGCTATAACCTTTACAAACCAATTTTATTAATCGTTTTACGAATCGCAACTAAATCACTTAGCAGTTTTTCTAGATACTGTATGTCTAACATATTTGCACCATCGCTTTTAGCTTGCGAAGGGTCGAAATGGGTTTCAATAAAAATACCATCAACACCTGCGGCAATTCCTGCGCGGGCAATTGTACCAATCATATCGGGTCTTCCACCAGTTACACCACTTGTTTGGTTGGGTTGTTGCAAACTATGTGTTACATCTAAAACTGTAGGTGCAAATTGTTTCATTGTTGGAATGCCACGAAAATCGACAACCATATCTTGATAGCCAAACATGGTACCTCGATCGGTAATCATAACTTGTTCATTACCAGATTCAATTACTTTCGTTACTGCGTGTTGCATACTTTCGGGGCTCATAAATTGCCCTTTTTTAAGATTTATAACCTTCCCAGTTTTTGCTGCGGAAACAACCAAATCGGTTTGACGAACTAAAAATGCTGGAATTTGTAATACATCTACATACTTTGCTGCCATCACTGCATCGCTCACACTATGAATATCTGTAACTGTAGGGACATTAAACTTTTGTGATACTTTTTGTAAAATTTCTAAGGCTTTTTCATCTCCAATTCCGGTGAAACTATCTAAGCGACTTCTATTTGCTTTTTTAAAACTACCTTTAAAAACAAACGGAATTTCCAATCGGTTTGTGATTGCAACAATCTTTTCGGCAATAAGCATGGCCATTTCTTCACTTTCAATAGCGCAAGGACCAGCCAGCAAAAAGAAATTATTACTAGAAGTGTATTTTATATTCGGAATTAAATCGAGATTCATTTTCAGTAATTTTCTTTTGCAAAGATAGTGAAATACATAAGGATAGGATTATTAAAATAAAACTTATAAAAGAGTCCTAAAAGAATGTTAGTTAATATTATTCTCGAATGATTTTTTGAGCTTTTGAAAAACCATTTCGGGTTGTAAATTTTAGTATATAAACACCCTGGTTTAAATTTGAAATGTCAATACTGTTAATTCCTTGATTAGATTTTATTAGTCGCCCTAAAATGTCAAACACCTCAATTTTAATTATTTCTTCTTGAGAAGAAATGGTAACAAGACCATTTGTTGGATTTGGAAATACTGAAGTATTATTTATTGAAAATTCGTTGATAGCGAGTATTTCATTTTTATACCATGCAATTTTAGCAACTCCATAAGAAGCCGAAATTACATCTATAAAGCCATCATTATTAGCATTTGTAGAAATAATTTGTTGTGACCCAAATTGAGCATTTAATGATGTAATACTTAAAGTAGAGATTAATAGGAATGTGCTAATTTTCATTTCATAATTTTTATAGAAGGGGAGTTTATGATAAATATAGTATTTTTTAGATATAGGCTGTGTCATTTCTTTTATCTTTTCGCGTTAGGTATAGAAGCGGTATCCTTTATTTTAAAGAAAAAATAAAGATATAGCAGAAAGACCGACCTTCTTTATAAGCCATAGGTGGTAAAGAAGGAAACGCCCATAAAAACACACTAATTAAACAAAAATCAATTGTGTATTGTAATTCGGTTAATAAACACTACTTTTGCGCCCTTGTAATCTGAAACCTTTGTGAACGATTATTTGTTAATTTAAATTTCTATTAATCAAATAGATAGCTGCTTTGCAGTCTTTAGTTATGAATGTTAAAAATATTGCGATTATTGCACACGTAGATCACGGAAAAACAACTTTGGTCGATAAAATTATGTTTCATTGTAGTTTGTTTCGTGAAAACGAAAACAAAGGCGATTTAATACTCGATAATAACGATTTAGAGCGTGAAAGAGGAATTACCATTACGTCTAAAAACGTTTCGGTTGTGTATAAGAACACAAAAATTAATATTATCGATACGCCTGGTCACGCCGATTTTGGAGGTGAAGTAGAGCGTGTTTTAAACATGGCCGATGGTGTTTTATTATTGGTTGATGCCTTTGAAGGACCAATGCCGCAAACACGATTTGTATTGCAAAAAGCATTAGACTTAGGATTAAAACCTTGTGTGGTAATTAATAAAGTTGATAAAGAAAATTGTACACCAGAAGAAGTACATGAAGCAGTATTCGATTTAATGTTCGAATTAGGAGCAGAAGAGTGGCAATTAGACTTTCCAACCGTTTATGGTTCGGCAAAACACAATTGGATGAGTGACGATTGGCAAGACCAAACCGATAACATCGAGCCTTTATTAGATATGGTACTCGAACATATTCCTGCACCAAAAATCGAAGAGGGTACACTACAAATGCTAATTACTTCTTTAGACTATTCGTCGTTTACTGGCCGTATCGCAATTGGCCGTTTGCAACGTGGAGTTTTAAAAGAAGGCATGCGTATTTCATTAATGAAACGTGATGGTACTATTATTAAATCGAAGATTAAAGAATTACATACTTTCGAAGGCTTAGGACGTAAAAAAGTTGATGAAGTTCATGCAGGTGATATATGTGCGATTGTTGGTTTAGAAGGTTTTGAAATTGGTGATACGATTGCCGATATCGAAAGCCCTGTTGCCTTAAAAACAATCGCAATCGACGAGCCTACGATGAGTATGCTTTTTACAATTAACGATTCGCCTTTCTTCGGAAAAGATGGAAAATTTGTTACTTCTAGACATATTAGAGAACGCTTGACAAGAGAGCTTGAAAAGAATTTAGCACTTCGTGTTGAAGCCACCGATAGCGCCGATAAATTTATTGTTTTTGGAAGAGGGGTTTTACACCTTTCTGTTTTAATTGAAACCATGCGTCGTGAGGGGTATGAAATGCAAATTGGTCAGCCACAGGTTATTATAAAAGAAATTGATGGTGTAAAATGTGAGCCTTTTGAAGAGTTAACAATCGATTTACCCGAAACTGTTTCGGGAAAAGCAATCGAAATGGTAACTATTCGTAAGGGTGATTTGTTAAGTATGGTAGCCAAAGGCGAACGAATGATTTGTCAGTTTATGATTCCGTCTCGCGGTATTATTGGTTTACGTAATCAATTGCTTACTGCTACTTCGGGTGAAGCAATTATGACACATCGTTTTAAAGAATATCAGCCTGTAAAAGGAGGAATTCCTGAGCGTCAAAATGGTTCGTTGGTTTCTATGGAAAAAGGAACAGCAATACCTTATTCAATCGATAAATTACAAGATCGTGGTCGCTTTTTTGTCGATCCGGGAGAAGATATTTACGAAGGACAGGTAATTGGTGAAAACACACGAAGAGACGATATGGTTATTAACGTTACCAAAACAAAAAAAATGAGTAATGTACGTTCTTCGGGTGCCGATGATAAAGCTAAAATTGTTCCAGCGATTAAATTTTCTTTAGAAGAAGCACTAGAATATATTCAAAAAGATGAATATGTTGAGGTAACTCCAAAGCACTTACGTTTACGAAAAGTACTTTTAAAAGAAGTAGAGCGTAAGCGTAATAAGTCGCTTTAATTAGGCTGTAGTTTTTCTTTAATTGTTTGATCACCGAGCAGAGTCGAGGTGATGAGTACTCAGTCTTTAGTTGAAAGTTTTAGTAATAATATTCTTAAATATTAATGCTATTGCATAGTCTTGGTTTAATTAGTATTTTCACGGTATTAATTAACTAATTAGAAACGCTATTTTTTCAGTAAAAAAATATAGTACGAGTCAGCAGGTAGTTTGGAACGAATTTGTTGCAAATTCTAAGAACGCCACTTTTTTGTTTCACCGTGATTTTATGGACTATCACAACGACCGATTTCAGGATTACTCGTTGTTGGTTTATAAAGATGAAAAGCTAGTAGGGATGCTTCCTGCAAATATTTCGGAAGGGGTTTTACATTCGCATCAAGGTTTAAGTTATGGTGGGTTACTGTTACAACGGAAGGTGAAATTTAACGAAGTACTCGAAATTTGTAAGGCAGTTTTTTCATTTCTTTCTTCGGAAGGAATTAAAAAAGTACAATTAAAATTACTCCCAAAAATTTATTACGAAATCCCTTCAGATGAAATGAACTATGTTCTGTTTTTGCTGAAAGCCAAACGTACGCGAGTAGATATTGCTAGTGTTATTGAAAATTCAAATCGGTTAAAAATTCAGTCTAACAGAATTGAAGGTGTGAAGAAGGCGCAGAAAAGCGGACTTAGAATTGAGCAAGTAGTTAGTTTTGAAGCCTTTTGGAACGAGATTCTTATTCCGAATCTTACAATGCAACATGCCTCAAAGCCAACCCATACACTTGAAGAAATTACCCTATTAGCGAAACGGTTTCCGAAGAAAATAGTGCAATACAATGTTTATAAGGAAAATATAATCGTTGGAGGCGCAACCGTTTTTGAAACAAAACAAGTTGCAAATGTTCAATATATTTCGGCAAATAGTAATAAGCAGGCATTAGGAACGTTAGATTTTTTGTTCGAGTACTTGATTAAAGAAAAGTATGTGACTAAGAAATATTTTAGTTTCGGAATTTCGAACGAAAATCAAGGAATGAGTTTAAACGAAGGCTTATTATATTGGAAAGAATGTTTTGGTGCCCGAAGTATCGCACACGAGTTTTATGAAATTGAAACTGCCAATCATAGTTTGTTAGATGCTGTATTTATATGATACCTTTTTTAGATCTTAAGAAAATTAATAAACGATTTGAAACTCAATTTAATGAGGTATTTATGCGTTTTCAAGATTCGGGATATTATATACTCGGAAACGAAATTTCTAGTTTTGAAACCGAGTTTGCTAATTACTGCGGAACCAAACATGCAATTGGTGTTGGTAATGGTTTAGATGCTTTACGGCTTATTTTAGAAGGCTATAAAGTATTAGGTAAATTAGCTGAAGGAGATTCTGTTATAGTAGCTTCAAATACATATATAGCAACCATATTGGCAATAAAACAAGCAAGATTAGTCCCTGTTTTAGTTGAAGCCGAATCAAATACTTTTAACTTCAATTTAGAAGCTTTAGAGATTGCAATAACTTCGAAGACTCGTGCCATTATGCCTGTTCATTTGTATGGGCAACTAGCACCAATTGGCGAAATTTGCAAGCTAGCACAAGCACATAATTTGTTGGTTATTGAAGATGCTGCACAGGCGCATGGCGCAACAAATTTAAATAATAAAAAAGCGGGAAATCTTGGTGATGCTGCCGGATTTAGTTTTTATCCAACAAAAAATTTGGGAGCCTTAGGCGACGGTGGCGCTATAACAACTAACGATGATGAATTAGCTAAAGTTATTCGGAAGCTTCGTAATTACGGGAGCTCTTCAAAATATGTAAATGATTATTTGGGTTTTAATTCGCGTTTAGATGAGTTGCAAGCTGCTTTTTTACGAATAAAACTTCCGCTTCTTGATGAAGATAATAACAAGCGACAAGTAATCGCTAGCAAGTATCTTTCAGAAATAAAAAACAATAAAATTTTATTACCAACATATAATGGAAATAAAGATCATGTGTTTCATCTTTTTGTTGTGCAAGTAGAAAGCCGCGAAGAGTTTATCACATATCTGGAAGAAAATAGAATAGGCTCTTTAATTCATTATCCGATTCCGCCACATAAACAGAACGCTTTAAAAGAATTTTCAACAATGAGTTTTCCTGTTACAGAAAAAATTCATGATGATGTTGTGAGTATTCCAATGAGTCCGTTACTTACTAATGAAGAAGTTGATAAGGTTATTGACGTGATTAATAGATGGTAATGAAAAATGTATTAGTATTTAGATTTTTATATAGAAATCATTAGGGAGTTACATAGAAATAAAATAAGTAAACATTGAAAATAAGTTACGAGAATAAGCAATGATTTGTCTGTTCGAGCGCAGTCGAGAACTAAATAACATACAAAATGGTCTCGACTGCGCTCGACCTGACGCTAACAACTAACAACTAACTTGAAAATTCCAAAATTTATACGCGAAAACTTACTGTTAAAGATGACGTCTTTAAATGCAGGTGTGATTGCAGTTAGGTTGTTTATTTCCTTTTTTATTCAGCGGCTTTTAGCGCAAATTGTAGGAGAGGCAGGAATTGCTAAAATTGGTGATTTACGAAACCTTATGGCGATGCTCATGTCGGTTTCTACGCTTGGAGTGTTTAATGGAATAGTAAAATATGTAGCCGAACATAAAGATAATAGCACCGAATTAAAAAGAGTGTTTTCGACAGCCTTTGTTTTTATTACAATCGCATCACTTTTAACGGCATTCACCTTATTTTTTGGAGCCTCTTTTTTTAGCAATCTAATTTTTGGAAGCCAAGACTTTATATTTATTTTTAAAGTTTTAGCTGTCGTGGCGCCTGGTATTGCAGTGCAACGTGTGTTTAATGGGATTGTTCACGGGCTTTCGGCATATAAAAAATTTGTAAAAATTGAGCTCTTTGGTTATTTACTATCTAGTGGTTTATTGGTGTATTGTTTATATACATATAATCTGGATGGTGTTCTTGTAGCAATTGCAGTTACACCTTTTATTCAATTAGGGATTCTACTTTTTGTATTTGGTTCGGTGTTAAAGGAATACCTCAACTTTAAAGATATCTCGTTTAAAATTCCGTATGCAAAAGAACTGTTGGCATTTACATTAATGTCGCTTGTGTCGACTATTTTATTAAACTATATCGAAATTGATGTTCGAAATATGATTGCAAATAAAATTACTGAAAATGATTCGGGGTATTGGACAGCAATGACAAATATTTCTAAAAACTACATGGTTTTTACAGGCTCGATTTTTACGTTATATGTTATTCCAAAATTTGCGAGTATAAATGGTGCTAGTGAATTTAAAAAAGAAGTACTAAATATTTATAAAACACTACTACCTCTTTTTGCGATTGGAATGATTTTGATTTATGTATTTAGAGATTATGTTATTCAACTAATTTATCCAAACTTTTATGGAATGGAACCTTTGTTTAAATGGCAACTTCTGGGAGATTTTGTGCGATTAGCTTCGTTAGTTATGATTCATCTTTTTTTAGCTAAAAAGCAAGTGAAAAAGTTTATTTTTTCAGAAGTTATCTCACTCGGTGTTTTCTATTTATTAGCACGTTACCTTATAAATGATTATGGGATAGAAGGAATTGTATTGGCACACTTTATTCGATATATAGTTTATTTCTTAGTTGTCCTTTATTTAGTAATACGTTATTTTAAAAAGCAAAGAACTGATTAAAATTTGTTTTATGACTGATAATAAAAATTCTTATAGGCAGGTAATGAAAGCGACTTCACTCTTTGGTGGTGTACAAGTTTTCAATATTCTTATTCGCTTGATTCGGTCAAAAGTAATTGCGTTATTAATTGGGCCAGCAGGAATGGGTATAACAACACTACTAGATTCAACGTTAAATTTAGTTAACGGACTTACAAATTTTGGTTTAGACAGAAGTGCTGTAAAAGATATTTCCCTTTCAAATAGTAATTCAGATAAAGAACAAGTTTCAAAAACGGTAAGTATATTAAAAAAATTAGTTTGGCTTACAATAACCATTGGAATCATAATAATGATTGTTTTATCACCATTATTAAGTGAGATTGCTTTTGGAAATAAAAACTATACAATTCATTTTATTTGGATATCTATCGCTCTATTATTTAAACAATTGTCTAGTAGTCAGCTAGCTATTTTACAAGGCCTGAGAAAGTTGAAGAGTCTTGCTAAAGCTAACCTATTAGGTAATTTTATTGGTTTACTAATCACCCTTCCTTTGTATTATTATTTTAGAATAGATGCAATTGTACCTGCAATTATTATTGCTTCTTTTATGAGTTTTTTATTCACTTTTTTTTATTCAAAGAATATTCCGTTAATCCCAATAAAAATTTCAGGAAAGGAAGCAATTTCAGAAGGAAAAAGCATGATACATTTAGGTGTTATGTTAAGCCTGAGTAGTATGATTTCATTAGCGGTAGCCTATATGCTTAGAATTTATATTAGTAAATATGGAGGTATTTCGGAAGTAGGTCTTTATGGAGCGGGATTTATTATTTTAAACTCATATGTCGGGATTATATTTAACGCTATGGGAACCGATTATTTTCCTAGATTAGCTGCTATTTCTGAAGAAATTGTAAAAATTAGAAAAACAGTTTTAGAGCAAGCATTAATCGCAATATTACTAATTACACCTATAATTGTTTTGTTCTTAACTTTTGCTCCATATATAATTATACTTTTATATTCAACTAAGTTTACACCTATTGTGGCTATGGTAACTTGGGGAATATTAGGAATGATTTTTAAAGCAGTATCTTGGTCAATGGGTTATATAATTATTGCTAAAGGAGACTCTAAAGTATTTATTAAAACGGCAATAGGATTTAATTCTATTTTGTTGTTAGTTAACATTTTAGGATATAACTATGGAGGACTTGAAGGGCTTGGAATAAGCTTTTTTATATATTATATAATTCATTTTATTGCAATTAAAATTATTACATATTACCGTTATAATTTTTATTTTGAAAAAGGGTTTTACAAAATATTTATCTTTACTATATTGTTATGCGTAACTGCATTTATGTTTTCTTATATTTCAGATGAAATGTTAAAATATAGTTTGTTGGGAATTGTCATTATCATATCAACATTTTATTCCTATAAAGAATTAGATAAAAAACTTGATATTAAAAAATTTATTACCGAGTTGTATAAAAGAAAAAAATGATATTGTTTTTAAAAAAAATATACAGAAGTCGTCGTAGAAAATTTAAATTATTTTGGTCTGTAAATTGGATTAAAACATATTATTTTAATTATAAAAAATTCCCATATTCTATTGCGAAAAAACTACCAGTATTTTTCTATGAGCGTGTTAAATTTTCGAGTATAAGAGGAAACATAATAATTGATGCGCCTGTAAAAAAAGCAATGATTGGATTTGGACAAAAATATGAAAAATCTAGTCGGTCAAAAGGAATAGCTGAACTTGTTATAGATGGTGTTATGACTTTTAAAGGTAATGTGCAATTTGGAAAAGATGTTTTTATTTATGTAGACTCAAACGCATCGTGTGAGTTTGGACATATGTCTTCAATAGCTTCAAGTGGGAGAGTAATTTGTAAACAAAAAATTACTTTAGGAACTTATGCTCGATTGGGTTCAGAAGCGCAAATTATTGACACAAACTTTCATCAAATGATAGATACAAATACGGGTGGAAAGTTTCCTCTAACTGCACCAATTCTTATCGGAGATTATAATTTCATATCAAACAGAGTAACAATTTTACAAAAAACAATTACCCCAAACTATTGCACAATAGCATCAAATAGTTTGTGTAATAAAGATTATTTAAAACTTGGAGAAAATTGTATGATTGGCGGAATCCCAGCTAAACTACTTAAAGAAAATATTTCAAGAGATTGGAAAGGTGAGAAAGAGCGAATGGAAAAAGTTTTAATAATAAATAGATAAGTCTTTTTTATTTCCAAAAAATAAGATAGTTTTTTGCAACATCAATAGAATGGTGTTCTTGCACAATAAATGTGTTGGCATTAACTCCTATTTCTATAATTTTAGCAGGATTATCAATAAGCCAAATTAATTTATCAGCTATTTCTTGCGCATTTGGAGTGGTGTTTATTGCAACTTCATTTTCGGTGAGGTTATAGTGTTTTAAAAACTCAGTTTCAGCACCCGTAAAAACAACCTTTCCTTTTGCCATAGCTTCCAAGGCATTATAGCCTTGATCGTATGAGTATACTTGGTCTAGTAAAATATGTGCGGAGTCATACTTTGTAATATATTCTAAATAAGGCACGCTTTCAACAGTAATAACTTCTATTTTTTCTGAATGTGTTTTAGAAACAATTGTAAGAGCTTTTTCAAAAATATCATTCCCTTTTTTAAAATAATTACCTCTATTAATTCCGTGAAAGATAACAACTTTTTCTTCAATTATAAGTTTCGAAAATGGAAGCTTTTCAGTATTAATAGCATTTGGTATTAAACCCAAATAGTTTGGGTACTCCTTTAGAGGAAGATGGTAATCTAAGTCGGAAGCAATTACACCATCGATTGTTTTAAAAATAAAATCATGCAACTTTTTATAAGGAGGTGTTATGTATTTTAAAATGTACGTAAAATCAAATTTGCTTACTTTTCCTTCAAATAGAGGGGTTAATATTGAGTATGTAGGAATTTTATCGAAAGCATATTGTACACTTATAGAATCTGCTCCACAAGAAAGTAAAAATAATTTGTTGTTATTGTTTTTTAAAAATCGAATAATTTCTATTTCATATTTAGGCTGAATACCCAATGCACTTTCATTTATTAACTGAACAACATCATAATTAATTAATTGTTTTTTAAATAAAAAGAATTGTTTTTTTATTGAAAGTGAGTTTAAATCGATTCCCAAAAGTTTGAATAGGGCGATTTTTAATTTTTTAGAAAACCCTTTTTGATATTTTTTATGAAGTTTAAGATCTATTGGAAAATTTTTAAAATCATCGCCCGTTCCAATAATAGTAACTTCATGACCCAAAGTAACTAAGCCTTCTTTTAAAGAATTATGCAATCTACTATATTCACCAACTAATAATATCTTCATAAATAAAGTATCTTTACAGACACAATTTCAAATGTACTACAATTAAATGACGCAAACTTCAGAAGCAAAAAAAAGAACAGTTTGTTTGGTCGCAATTTCTCTCACCAATGGAGGAGCCGAGCGTTCTAGCGCTTTATTGTCTAAAATGTTAGTAAATGAGGGCTTCGAAGTACATATTGTATTGCTCACAGATGAGGTAGGTTATGAGTATTCTGGCACGTTATTTAGCCTTGGAAAAAGAAAAAAAAGATGGGGAGTTTTTAGTACAATTTCGCGACTTTTAAAATTTAGAAACTATTTAATAAAACATAAATTCGATTATATAATAGATAATCGTACGCGCTCTTCAGCAATAAAGGAAAGTATTTATAGTGGTTTTTTATACAAAGGAAACAAGATTATATATGTAGTACGTAGCTGTAATTTGGACTTGTACTTTCCGAAGCAAAAATCGATAGCGATAAAACAAATTAGAAAAGCTTGTCATTATATAGGTGTTTCAAAAGCAATTGTAGAAAAGATTAAACAAGAGTATAATATTACAAATGTGTCACATATTTATAATCCCGTACCACTTGAAAAAATAAAAATGCTTGCTAATGAAACAAATATTCAAGTGGAAGTGCAAAAGTTAGATAGTTTGTTTATAATGTCGTTAGGAAGGTTAGATGAGCCTGTAAAAAACTATACTCTTTTATTAGAAGCTTATAAAAAATCGAAACTGTTAGAAAATAATATTTGTTTAAAAATTATAGGGAAAGGTCCCGATGAAAAATTAATTCAAGGTAAAATTCAGCAATTAGATTTAGATGGATATGTTGAAATAATTGATTTTACAAACAATCCATTTCCATGGCTTAAAAATGCTCGCTTTACAGTACTTACAAGTAGGTTCGAAGGCTTTCCACGAGTACTTATAGAATCTTTAGCTTGTGAAACTCCTGTTGTGTCGGTAGATTGTGTTAGCGGACCTTCAGAAATAGTTCAGCATCAAAAAAATGGATTATTGGTGCCAAATAACGATGTAGATGCATTGGCAAATGCAATGGATAATCTTATATTTGATGAGACCTTATATAAAAAGTGCAAAAATAGTGCGCGAGAATCGGTCTTGCATTTAGATTTAGCCATTATTTCGAAACAGTGGAAACAGTTATTAATTGAAAAAAAGTAAATGAGTAATTCATTAGCAAATATTCAACTCATAGATATTCCAAAAATATCGGATTCTGATGGAAGAGGAAATCTTTCAGTAATTGAAAAGGATTGTCTTCCTTACCCAATAAAAAGAGTGTATTATTTATACGATGTGCCGAGTGATTCGTATCGTGGAGGTCATGCACATAAAGAACAATTAGAATTTCTTATTGCATTAAGTGGAAGTTTTGATGTAGTTCTAGACGATGGTATTTCGAAGAAAAAAATTACTCTTAATAAGCCAAATAAAGGTTTGTTGATTCCTACAGATACTTGGCGAGAACTTGAAAATTTTTCTGCAGGATCAATATGTTTGGTGCTTTCTTCAGGCGAGTTTTTAGAGGAAGACTATATACGTAATTATGATAAATTTTTACAATTTATACGAACTTAATCGAACACCGTATTTTTCAGCCATAATTTTTGACCTTAATAATAATTTTAAAACAATCGTTGGTTGTTTTAATAAAAAACGTTGTTTTCTGCTTAAGTTTTTAGGGTCTATTTGTTTCTTGTATTTTTTAAATAGAGGTTGATTTCCATTAGTTTTTTGCTGTACTGCTAAAGAGTATCTGTTTAAATCTAGGTATTTTTTTAGTGATGAATTTGTTTTTTCTTCATCTTTAAAGTTATTCACATTAAAGGTTTTTCGTTTAGAAGCGGGTATTGTTGAAGAACGGTTTGTGCTATCTAAATTTTGTATAGCCGTTATTGTATTAGAAAATATTAGAGGTGATTTTAAAGCTGCTCTTACCCAAAAATCTGTATCTTCTCCATGAGAATATAATTCATTAAATCCATTTAAGGAATTAAAAAATTCTTTTTTAAAACAAACCGCAGAAGAATTTGTTAGTGAATCTACATAGCAATATTTAAAAAAATCATTAATTTTTCCATGCCAATTTTCACCTTTTTTTAGAATAGGAGAATTCATTACTGTACTTAAATTATCATTCCATTTTTTTTTATAAGCATTTGCAAACCAATTACCTTCAGAAAACGTAGTGATACTTTTATTTAATACCTCTAAATGATTTGGATACCAAAAGTCATCGGCATCTAAAAATGCGATATAATCTGCGGTTGCTTTTTCTACCCCAAAATTTCTTGCAATTGAAACACCTTCATTTTTTTTAGTGAACATCTTTACTCGTGCGTCATTTATTTCAGAAATAATACGAGCACTAGCATCGGTAGACCCATCATTTATAAGTATCGCTTCAAAATCGCTAAAAGTTTGATTTAATAAACTTTCTAAAGTAGCATTAATTTCATGCTCTTTGTTATATACAGGTATGATGACTGAAATCTTAGGCATTTGATTTCGATTTTAATGAAACATAATATTGTAATCTATAAAGGTCGAATAAAAATAGTGATGGGTTTTTTGATAGTAATATTTTTCGAATTTGCTTTTTTAATATGGTTATAAACCAACTAAATAATCTGGTTAATTTCCATTTTTTTAAATACAAATAGTTTTTTTGCAGCGGCCTTAAGTCAGAACTTAAAAGATGTTCATTTTCTAGGTTAACCGTAGTTTTAACAGATTCTAACGATTTTTCAATAAAAACTTCACTGGTTTCAAGTCCTAAATGATAAACAGGATTGTCGATGTGTTTTACAGTTATATTATTTTTCTTCAAGTTGTTTGAAAATAATATATCCAATCCGTAATTATTTTTTTGTATCGTATTTGTATCAAAAAAAACAGTTTTTTGTATGAGTAAGTTTTGGGAAATAATAAAATAGGGTTCTTTTAAACGTTGCGCAACCGATTTAGCTTCACGTTTTTTTCCGTATTTCCAGCGTAGCATATTTTCTTTCTTCGGAAGAGTATCTAGATAGCGCACACCTCCATAAATAACTTTATGTGCTTTATTATTTTGAAGCTTGAAATTTTTTATAAAATTTTCATTTACCGGAATCACATCGGCATCTAAAAACAGTAACCAATTAAAAGCCGCTTTTTGAGCTAATAAATTTCGACTTGCTGTTCGACCTAAGTTTTGAGGGTTTTCGATTAGTCGACAGGCATCTAATTCGTTTATAGCGTTGTTTTGTTCTTTAATTTTAATGTCGGTCGAACAATCATCAACCACCAATATTTCAAACTGAAGTGCTTCTTCTTTACATTGTTTCCAAATTGTTTTCACCAAATCGACAATTGAATAATTATATGTTGGAATTAATATTGATAGCATAAGACAAAAATACAGTTTTTAAATTTTATTTAGAATTAAAAAATAGTAATTTGAAACTTCTAAATTTATTTTTAAATGGAGACTCACGAAATTGCTGCATTAATATACAATCGCTTACTTGAAGATGAGGATAAAATTAGAGAGCAATACCAAAATACTCAAAACAGTATTGGTTATTTTTTTGTCGATAATTTACTACCAATCGACTTAGCATTAAAAATTAATGAAGCTTTTCCTGTAAAAGAGGATATGGTTTTAAAAAAGAGTATGCGTGAGTATAAATATGTTGCCGCACAAATGGATAAATACGATTCGTTACTCGAAAAAGTAATTTTTGCATTTCAAGATAAACGCATTGTTTCGCTTATTGGTAAGATTTGTGATATTCAAAATCTAGAACCTGATGAAAATTTATATGCAGGTGGAATTTCACTAATGGCAGAAAGTAATTTTTTAAACCCCCACCTCGATAATTCGCACGATAAAGACCGTGATAAATGGCGTGTTTTAAATTTGTTATATTATGTAACGCCTAATTGGGAAGATGAAAATGGAGGGCATTTAGAGATTTGGCCAACCGGTTTAAAAGGTGAACAAGTTACATTATATAGCCGATTTAATAGGCTAGCTGTTATGACAACGCATCATAATTCGTGGCATAGTGTAAGTCCGGTTGTAGTAGATAATTATCGTAAATGTGTGTCTAATTATTATTTTTCGAAAGAAGCACTGCTTCCTAAAGATACCTTTCACGTAACATCTTTTAGAGCCCGTCCAGGGCAAAAAGTAAAGAATTTTATTTTAACGATAGATTCTTCGCTCCGAATGGGAATTCGAAAAGTATTTAAAAAAGGAGTTAAAGAAAATCCGCATGTGTACAAGAAAAAATAAACCTTTGATATTTAGTTAAAAAAGGCTATATTTAAGTATTATTTATCCCCGCGCTTTGTATTTATTACAAATGGTTATCAGCCATATTAAGGTAATAAGTATATAATTATTTGTTTAACTTAAAATTAAAAAAAATGAAAAAACAACATTTTATTTTAACAGCTTTGCTATGCTTTATTTTCAGCGCAAATTTTTACGGACAGACTACAAATGTTTTTCCAGATGATGGTTCAGCAGGAATTGGAACAACATCTCCTGCTTTAGGGTCTCTTCTTGACGTTCGTGGGTTAATTAAAACAAAATCAATAAGTATTAACCCTCCGTTAGCTAATGACAGTAATTTTTTAAAAATGGGGCAAACAGTCGGTGGTGGATTACGCCTTTTTAATTTTGGCTCGAGTACTTTAGATGGAGGTTATGTTGGTTATACATCGTATGACATTAATTCTAATTTACGTTTAGATTTTACTGCAAAAGACGATCAAACATATTTTGGGATGAGAGATGAAAATGGATTAGAAATTTTTAAAGTCTCGAGAGATGTTACAAATGGGTCTTATATTCATCTTCCTAAAATAGATTCAAGAATTGTTATTGGCGATTTTGGGGGTTATTTACTAAGTGAGGGACATAAATTAGTAATAAAAGATGGAAGTGCTAAAATAGAAGGGAATATCATTTCAGATGGAAATATTGGGATTGGTACCGATTCTTTTGATGATGGTGCAGATACTTATAGGTTATCTATTGAAGGAAAAATGAGGGCACATGCTATAAAAGTTTATACAGATTGGGCCGACTTCGTTTTTGAAGAAAATTATGAACTGCCAACTTTATCTGAAGTTGAAGTATTTATAAAAGAAAATGGACACCTTGAAAATATTCCAAGTGCGATAGAAGTTGAAGAAAATGGAATTGATGTTGGTGAAATGAACAAGTTATTACTTCAAAAAGTCGAAGAACTAACACTCTATGTTATTGAGTTGAATAAGAAGATTGAAGAATTAGAAAAGTAAGAAATTATGAAAAATTTTATAATATTATTTTTAATATCATTCTTAACGTTTAATTTTTCTTATAGTCAAATAGATCAAAATAAAGAAGATTTTGAATGTTTTTATTTTAATGACAATGGGGAAATTAATTCTCGAATGATACAGTCGTCAACATATGGAAAAGCTTTTACACCTAAGGGAGATTTTCGTATGTTAGTTATTTATGTGAATTATAATCCGGCTACTCTTGTACCTGTTGGAGGAGAAGATTATGAATTAAGTGGTTGGCCAAAAGATTCAGAATTTCCAGAATTTCAAGGTCAATCAGTAGTAGACTTGGTAACAGGTGATTTATTATGGGGTCATGATGAATTTAGTGATTTTGCCCCATTAGGAAACCCACCTCCAGATGCATATAATAATCTTTCAGAATATTACTATCAAATGTCTAATGGAGAATTTAGAGTATATTTTGAAACTCTAGAAGATCCAGTAACTGGATTGCCTACTAGTATAACTATTGATCCTACAGGAATCACTTCTCATAACGCAATAGTAAGTGAAGTTTTTAATCAAATAGAAACTGACTATAGTTCTTATGATTGGTCTCGTTTCGATATGAGATCTGGGTTACCCAATTATTTAACAGACCTCAGTGATCCTTGTGTTGGTGAGGAATGCGATAAAGTTTTAGACTATGTTTTTCTAGTATTTAGAAACAGTAATCTTTGGGTGCCACACCCTAATGGATCTACTGATCCTGCCGGGACAGGATGGCCTAAGGGTGTAGCAAATTTGGGCGGCATTCATGAAATAGGAAATGGATATCAGGCTAGCTCAGGATTTCGTTTTTTTCATTTTAGTAATCAAATGCACAATAGGTTTGAAATTTATACACATGAAATAGCTCATACCTATTATGATTCACCTCACACTTTAATGGCAAATTTTGTTCATGCTAAATATTTTTATTCTAATTATGGATGGGGTATGATGAAAGGATATCGAGATTTTATGAGTTTATCCAATGCATGGGAACGATGGTATTCTGGCTGGATTGATATTACTCATGATGTCGATGAAACATTAACGTCAGAAACAACATTCACAATTAAAGATTATCTAGAATTTGGACATGCAATGCGTATCAAATTGCCTCATACTCAAGATCAATTTATTTGGTTAGAGAATCATGCAAATGAAACAAACCCCTTTTACAATAGACCAGCTTTTAATCAAGATGCTATTGGGGGTGCTATCCCTCAACATAAGAAAGGTTTATATGGATTTGTAGAGCGTATAGCAAATGATACAACTGAAGTTGGTGTTTTTAATCAGGGTGCAAATGGAATTAAACTAATCTATGGTAAAGGTAATTTCGATTATACTTTTGATGGTTTTTATAACCGAACATACTTTTGGGGAAATGATGCGTTAAGTGTTTTTGATTTAGGTGAAAACGCTTATGGAGGCCATCATGAAGCTAGTTGGTTTAGGCATGATTATGACAATGATGGAGAAATCACTTATATGACTGGAACTAATGGAGGTAGCGGTATGACGGAAAATGAAGGAGGGCAGATTGTAGAAATTAACCAAGAAAAAAATTGGGGATTTACAGGGCCTAACCTTGTATTACCACTTAAAAAGTTAAGTTCTTTTTCAAATCCTGCATTGACAAATTTTCAAGAGTTTGAAAAAACCACTAATAGAATGTCACCTATAGTTTTGCATAGTTTATCTTTAACATTATCTGAAGTTACAAGAAACCAGATAGATGTTTTAGTTAATTATCAAGACGGACATATTGAAAATGATTTCAGAATGACTGGAAATATTTATTTACCCTCTAATGAAACAATAGTTCTTGATTCGGAAAAAGAATTACTTTTTAATAGAAGTAAAACAACAAATTTATATACTGAAGTAAACGATAGCTTTATAAGCTACACTAATTTTATAGCTGCTCAGGATTCTGAACTTATACTAAAATTTAAATCAACAATTATCTTAGATGAGGGTTCGACAATTATTTTTGATAGTAATAGCACCTTGACTATGGAAGGAAAATCTATAATATATATTAGGAATGGTTCATTATTATGTATTAAAGAATTTGTAAATATTGGACTTTCACCTTCTGCTCAAATTATTGTAGAAGATGGGTTTCTGATTGTAGATCCAAGCTTAGATATATCTACTAACGTAGTTTATACTGATGATTATTTTGACAGCGTAGATATATTTACTGATGTAAATTATTGTTCTGTTACTAGTAGTCCAGAACATATACATTCTACTGGTGAGACGTATGTTAGTGGATCTTCTTGTTCAATAAGTCCTTTTGTTTTGGAAACAACAGATAAGGTTAAATTAACATCAGAGCATTTCATAGAAATCAATTCAGAGTTTGAAGTGCCTTTAGGAGCATTTTTTAGTGCAGAAATTTTAAAACCAGCAACAGATTGTGATATAGATTTTTTCTTTGGATCAAGTGGGGTGCCAGCCATAGGAAGGGAATCAATCGAAAAAACAACAAAAGAGAAAGAAGAAGAGCCTTTTGAAATTTTAATATTTCCAAATCCTTCCGAAGGTGAATTTAATGTTGTTATAAACAAAGAGTTTAATTATATAGAATATAACTTATTTGATTTTTCTGGAAACACGATTCTAGAGGGCTCTAAGTATAATGCAAGTTCTTTTGTTATCTCGAAAAGAACTCTTGAGGATGGAATTTATTTATTAAAAATAATAACAAATGATGGAATTGCAACAGTAAAAGTAGTAATTTATTAATATTAATATTAATTTGATTAGGATAAATAAATTCATTGAATATGTGTTATTTTATTCAAACTAATTAAAAGTAGTAATAAACTTCTATAGTTTTTTAGTATCTTTTGCTAGAAAATTATAGAAGTTTTTTACTAAATATATATCAAAATGAAATCAACACTCATACTAACAGTACTAACATTCTTTTTTATTAATACTGTTTCAGCACAAAAAAACTTGAAGTTAAGTCCGTCGCGAACTAAAACCACCAATAATTCTCTTATTATTACTTCGGAAGGCAATGTGGGTATCGGAAAAGCAAACCCAAAGAATAAGCTAGAAGTAAATGGGCGCATACACGCTAAGTCGGTTAAGGTCGATTTAGATAATTGGGCAGACTTTGTTTTTGAAGAATCGTATACACTTCCTTCACTTTCAGAAACAGAAGCCTATATTGATAAAAACGGACATTTAGAAGGTATACCTTCAGCTGAAACGGTTATTGAAGAAGGAATTGATTTGGGTGAGATGAATGTAAAATTACTTCAAAAAATAGAAGAATTAACCTTGTATTTAATAGAAAAAGACAAACAAGTTAATATGCTTTCAACTAAATTAGAAGCACTTTCAGAAAGAGTTTCAGAAATAGAAAAGTAAAATGAAACTTAAAATTCTACTATTTTTACTATCTATTTTTATTGCTTCAGCAATCAATGCACAAGAAGATAACTTATCTTGGTTTCATGTAAGGCTTGTCGAATCTAGTGTTATACCTTCATTTGAAAAAGAAAACACCTATTTAAAATATACAGGCAACGATGTGGTTTTAAATAAAATATTTCAAGAAAACGAAATTATAACTTTCAGAAAAGCACATCCAACCTCAAAGAATGATACATTAAAACGAACATATTTACTTATTTCAAAAAATGATAAACTCCTTCGAGAATTATTAAAAAATGCATCGCATGTTTTTGAATATGGTGAAGCGCTACCAGAGGAAGAAACACAGGTGTTTTATCCAAACGATTACGGTACGACAAATGTTTTGGGAACAAATGTAGTCGATAGTTTATTTTTAGATTACCTCGATTTTTTAGAAGTTCCCAAAGCGTGGTATTATACTACAGGATCTCGTGATGTAGTTATTGGAATTTCTGATGGAACTGTAGACACTACTAATATCGATTTTAAAGGAAAAGTCAAAGTACTACGAAAATCTACTTTATCAAAAGGACATGGTTATGGAGTTGCAGCCAATGCTGCTGCGCAAGGAAATAATGGTTATGGAATTCCAGGAATTTGTTACGACTGTAGTATATACGCCACGAGCTTTGGATTTTTTGGCAGCTTAAAAACTTTAACAGAATTGTCGGATGCTGGTGTGCGAATTATTAATTGTAGTTGGGGAGGTTCAAAATACTATGAGACAGCTCAAGAAGCAGTTTATAAAATGTATGAAAAAGGTGCGATAATTGTTGCTGCTGGTCATAATCGGTCTTGGGCTGATACAAAAGGAAAGGTTTTTAGTTACCCGGCATCTTACGATAAAGTAATTTCGGTTGCTTCAGTTATGCATCGATATGATACTATTTCTGATAATATTTTGTTAGATAAAAATGGCGATTATTATGCAGCTAACATTAAACACTTTTTAGGAAGGACGATTGGGTTTAAAGATAATGATACGACTAAGGTGCATCATATATATGATATTTCGACAAGTAATTTGAATCCGGGAGTAGATATTTTAGTACCTAGTGTTGGTTTGTTTCGATTTTCAAAATTTATTTTGGAGAATAAAAGGGTATATACCGAATACGAATCAACTTCGGGTGGGACTCCTTTTGTTTCAGGTACTATTGGTTTAATGCTAACCTTAAATCCTTGTTTAACTTTTGATGAAATTGATTCTATTTTAAAAATAACATCAATAAATATTGATTATATAGAAGATAATAAAAGATATGCCGGTAATTATGGAGCGGGTGTATTAAATACTGGAAGTGCTGTAAAATTAGTACATGATTTAATGAATGAAAATGAAACTGCATATATCGAAAATCAACTTTTTTCGAGATGGGATTTTGAGATTAATGCTATTTCAAAAGAAGTAATTATTAAGAATCAAGAATTTACAAAAGAGTCTACATTTAAATTGAATTCTAAGAAAAGTGTATTATTAGAAGGCAATGTTCTTTTCGAACCAAATGAAGATGGTAGTATTTTAATTGAAATTAATCAAGAGGTAGATGTAGACTGTGATTTAGATAATGAATAAAATAAATAATTTAAACCGTTTTTTGTACTACTTCAAAAAGTTGATTTTCGTCGCATTTTAATGTTTTAGACGGAAACTTTAAAAGAAGCGCATAATCGTGCGTTGCCATTAAAATTGTATTACCATTCCTGTTTATTTCCTGAAGCACTTCCATAACTTCAACCGAGGTCTGCGGATCTAAATTTCCTGTTGGCTCGTCGGCAAGGATAAGTTCGGGGTCATTTAATAATGCCCGCGCAATAGCAACCCGTTGTTGTTCGCCACCCGAAAGTTGATATGGATATTTAAAGCTTTTGGTTTGCATATCGACCTTTCCTAAAACCGCTTCAATTTTTGCATTCATTTTTTCTTTGTCTTTCCAGCCGGTTGCCTTTAAAACAAAAAGAAGATTGTCTTTAACGGTACGATCATTTAGTAACTTAAAATCTTGAAATACCACTCCTAACTTTCGGCGTAAAAAAGGAATGTCATCATCCGACAAGGTTTTTAAATTAAAGTCGACTATTGAACCTTCACCCTTTTGAAGAGGAATATCGGCATACAATGTTTTCATAAAACTACTCTTTCCAGAACCAGTTTTTCCAATTAAATAAACAAATTCACCTTTTTTAATTTCAATATTTACATCAGATAAAATTAGGTTATCGCGTTGAAAAATGGATGCATTTTTTAATTGTAAAATAGTCTCACTCATAGTCGGTGGTTGTCTTGCCACGAAATTAAGCTATTTATTAAAAATCTCAT
>Ga0256847_1000429_pt1 | contig 27065 bp, 26 predicted proteins | sample TeddybearmetaG_FD_189099 | JGI IMG/M metagenome (GOLD analysis project Ga0256847, IMG submission 189099) | Hydrothermal vent microbial communities from East Pacific Rise, Pacific Ocean - Teddybear | ecosystem: Environmental > Aquatic > Marine > Hydrothermal vents | place: Pacific Ocean: East... | reverse complement strand
GCAACAGCAATATCCATGCCCCACTGGTCTGTCGGGCTGCAGAAAGTTCTGAACGCATATCAGGGTGCCAAGCGTTCATAGTTCCAGGTGAACCCAGTTCTAACGAATTGAAATCTATCGTGTAATCGGTCTTCACGACCCTGCCAGAACTCCATAATCGAGGGAACAATTTTAAAGCCTCCCCAATGCGGAGGACAGGGAACCTCTAAACCGGCATATTGGCTTTCAAGTTTTGTTACCTGTTCCAAAAGCTGTTCTCTTGAGGTCAGTTGTTCGCTTTGAGCCGAGGCCCAGGCTCCTATCTGACTTCCACGGTCTCTACTGGCAAAATAGTCACGAGACTGCGCTTCGCTCAGCTTTTCCACCTTACCCACTATCCGCACCTGGCGTGCCTGGGCCTGCCAGAAAAAAAGCAGTGCTGCGTTGGCATTGTTCTGCAGATCACGCGCTTTGGGGCTGTTATAGTTGGTAAAAAAACCAAAGGCTTCTGAGTACAACCCTTTGAAAAGCACTGTTCGAATAGAAGGCATGCCACTGCTGTTTACCGTGGCAAGACTGGCAGCCTCACTTTGTGCAATTCCTGCAGCGTCGGCTTCGCCCAACCACACCATAAAACTGGCTATCGGGTCTGATTGCAGACCCAGGGCATTAAATGTATTCACACAAACCTGCCTTCATTATTTGGTACCAAAAAGTTTATCACCCGCATCTCCCAAGCCGGGAATAATATAACCCTGCTCATTCAGGTGATCGTCAATCGCCGCCACATACAAATCCAGCTCGGGATGTTGTTGTGCAACTGCTTCCAGCCCTTCCGGGGCAGCGACCAGAAACAGGCCCTTTATGCTTTTACACCCTGCTTGTTTCACCATTTTTACGGTGGCGTTAAAAGTACCGCCGGTAGCCAGCATCGGATCTACGATAATCGCCGTACGCTCATGTATGTCTGCTACCAGTTTTTCAAAATAGGGAACCGGCTGCAGTGTATCTTCGTTGCGGTACAGGCCAACCACACTGATACGCGCACTGGGAATCAGCTCCATAACTCCGTTTAACATACCAATTCCGGCGCGTAAAATTGGCACAATGGTTACTTTTTTACCTTTTACCTGTTGAATCTCAACCGGGCCACACCAGCCCTCTATAGTTTTGGGTTCTGTGGGCAAATCCTTGGTGGCTTCATAAGTAAGCAACATACTCACCTCACTCGCCAGTTCCCTGAATGATCGGGTACTGATGTTGTCCTGACGCATCAAGCCCAGTTTATGCTGAATAAGTGGGTGTTCGGTTAAATGTACCGTCATAATATCCCTCAATCTGTGCTGGAAACAATCACCCTGAAGTGTATAAACTTCACACTTGGGGTGTGTAACTCTTTTTGCCCAGTTTAACAGCACTTGTGCAACTAACAGCCGCGTGATCAGGATAAATTAGTGTCGTCTTCCAAAAAAGTCATTATCGCCGCCTTAATTGGTAACTCGATTATTTCAGTGGCTAAATTTACTGCAGCCACAATTACCGGCAGCTCTGCCATGCTCTCTGAGGGTATTCACTCTGTGGTGGATACGGGTAATCAGGTGCTACTGTTGTACGGGCTCAAGCAGGCGCAAAAACCACCGGATGAGTTGTTTCCTTTCGGGCACGGCAAAGAGGTGTATTTCTGGAGTTTCGTGGTTGCCATTCTGATATTCGGTATCGGTGCAGGCATCTCTGTTTATGAGGGTATCGGCCAGATAACCAATCCTCATGCGATAGAAAACCCCATGGTCAACTATGTCGTACTGGCCTTCGCACTGGTGGTAGAAGGTGCAGCCTGGTATTTCGCTTTTAGAGAATTCAGGCGAATCAAGGGGAATATGGGATATTTGCAAGCCGTGCGCCGCAGCAAGGACCCATCCGTTTTTCTAATTCTCTTTGAAGACACAGCGGCGATGCTTGGGCTGATGATCGCCGCAATCGGGGTCTATATGAGCACCACACTTGGCTATTTGTGGCTGGATGGTGTGGCTTCTGTCTGTATTGGCTTGGTGCTTGCCGGAACCGCTACATGGCTGGCAATAGAAACCAAAGGCTTACTGATTGGCGAACGCGCAAACATCGAAACTGTAGATGGTATTCGTTCACTTTCCAGCGCCTACGATAAAGTGCACAAAGTGCATGAAGTGTTGACCATGCATATGGGGCCCGAATTTATACTGGTCAACATCAGTGTTAAATTCGCAGATACGGCTACCGCTGTGGAAATCGAATCAACCATTGAAGAAATCGACCGCTCTATTAAAGAAGCTTACCCACAGGTTAAGCGTGTTTTTGTTGAGGCGGAGCGCGCGCTGGCGGCACCGTAAGAGTAAAAAATTACGGGCTGATCAACACCTTTAACATAACATCCAGCGGTGTCAGCTCTATACCCAACCACTCACGTGCGGGCATCGGGTCAACCTGGTCATCATGATCCAGCACGCCCAACATTGCCCGGGTAACTGGCGGAGAATTTGAAAGCTTCTCCAATAAACCCGCCATCGTTGCACCCAGAAAGTAAGGCAGGGACACGATCAATGGTGTTTTTCCGAGCACGCGGGCTGCCCTTAATGTCAGGTTTCTGCGACTAAGGCTTTCTGGCCCGGCTAGTTCAAGTATTGTGCTATCTACCAAATCACAACTCACCCCCTTCAACAGCGCCTCCTCTACATCAGGCGCATAAATGGGTTGTTCAAGGCTTGCACCACGCAACAACATTACCAATCGTGATTGAGCCCGACGTTCCAACGCTGCCGTTGCGTAATCACCCTGACCCAGCACCATAGGGATGCGTAAAATTAGCGAAGGTATCAAACTATTTAGCAGAATATCTTCTGCACGCCCTTTTGAGGCCAGACAGGCATTGTTCGACGTACGATCCGCACCTGCAATACTGACATACACAATGCGTTCTATCCCGGCACTCGTTGCGGCAGACACCAGCGCCTGGGTAGTATCCTCCTGCGCCTGCACATAAGTGCTGTTTGCGCTCTCCTTGATAATTCCCACCAGATGAATCACCGATCTGCATCCATTAAGAGATTCGGCAAGCTTTTTAAGGTCTGTATAGTCATGCACCCTGATAGATACGTTGGTACTATAGGGTTTATTTTCCAGTGCTTTGCGCACCAGACCCGCCGCGTGCTCTGAGCGCACAAGTGCGGTAACGGTTACATGGGTTGCCAAACGCGCAATCATACGCTGCCCCAGATGGCCATTTGCCCCGGTAATCAATACCGGCCCTCGAATATCAGAAGAACTTGATGTTAAATGGGTGTTCATAATCCTAAGTATAAATCAGAACACACATGTTGACGCTGGCTAATTTTCTAACCTTTATTCGCCTTACCCTGATTTTTCCAGGTGCATATGCCATTTACAGCCAGCTGTGGTACTGGGCAGCCGGGATTTTTGTGTTAGCGATACTCACGGATATTGGTGACGGTATCGCGGCACGTCGTTTAAACCAGACCAGTAATATGGGCGCGCTGTTTGACCATACTACCGATGCCACTTTTGTAGCCGTAAATCTCACGGCATTTGTCTGGGCCGGGGCCATTCCTTTTTGCCTGCCCATTCTGATTGCAATCGCGTTCGTTCAATATGTACTGGACAGCAAAGCCCTGGCAGGCCAGGCCTTACGAATGAGCATACTGGGAAAAAACAACGGTATTGCCTACTTTGCGGTGTTGGGTATCGCCATAGCGCATCACTTGCCTGGCCTTCAATGGATTCCAGTACAGCTCATATATGCCATTGGCTGGCTGCTCATTATCAGTACGGTACTCTCGATAATGGACCGCGCCTGGGCACTGGTACAATTGAAGCGCAAGCAGCTTTAATCAAACAACTTTAACCAAACAGTTCCTTGTTTGCTTTTGGCAAAAAGATGAGCCCGATTACCGCATTAAATGATACAAAGAAGGTATGCATTACCAGACTGAACACTCCCACTTCGGGATAATCCGGAAACAATACTGTCCACAACAGCAGAGCGCCTGCATGAAATGGCAGGGGCAGTGCTGCGGCTAAAAATATTACCGGTAAAAATGCCAACATCTGACCAAATCCGACAGGCACGTTAAACAGCTCCAGCGCCATAGTATAAATAGCAACGGCCATCAGAAGATTAGGCAGCTTAAATAGCAGCAACTTTACATAATTTATGGGGCCTGCACTTCTAAATGCGCGTAATAAGGGTTTATCACGTATTGTAGAAGCGGGAAATATTCGACCCGAGAAGTACATCAAATGAAACGGTATGTAGAGTATTGCGACAACAAATATTGCTGGCAAAATCTGGTTTAGTGGCAGTTGTGTAGATGCAGCATCCACCAGATCCATGTACAAAATTACACCGACGCAGGAAATAATCAATAACTGGTAAATTTCAACAATGCCCAGAAAAATCATAGACGATAACGCTTCCCACCCGGGCACTTTATGGCTGCGCAACAGATACAGAGACATTGCCCCTTTACCCACCTGTTCGTTAACCAGAGACAAAATATAAGCACTGGCGCGTATGGGCAATATCTGAATTAACTTGATATCCGGTGTATTAAACCAGCGAATGGTACGCCAGGTTGCGTGAGAATCCACCAGAAAAAAGAATATCGAGTAGGGAATCATAAGTGACAACCACATCACCCAGTCTGCGCCCGTAAAAAACTCTACCAGGTATTCCTGGGGGCTCAGATCAACCCGGGCTGCTGCTGCGACTAAACGCCCGTACACCAGATAAAAACACCCAATAGCCAGCAACCACGTAACTACCCGCATCAGGATTGATTTTGGTTTTTTGTCGACCTTATCTTCGGCCTGTTCTTCACTCATGAGTTATTCCAAACGATAATCTAGAAAATTTTCTTGTCTGCCACGCGATAGTAGCCATTCGTTCTGCATGGCGCCAGCCAGTTTTTGGTTTCTCGAAAATTCAGCGTATGCTGGCTTATGCGCTCCAAACTCTTCACCCCCCTTAAAGTTCCAGAATTTCGCCTGTTCTGGCTGGCTACCTCTATATCGTTGATAGGCGACCAGCTTACTTTTATCGCCCTGCCCTGGCTGGTGCTAAAACTCACCGGAGACGCATTGATGATGGGCACTGTGCTGGCACTTGCAGCAATCCCGCGTGCGTTATTTATGCTGGTGGGAGGGGCAGTAACAGATCGGTTTTCACCACGTATGATTATGCTGCTGTCTAACGCGCTACGTATGCTGCTTATGGGTATCCTCACCTGGCTGACTTACAGCAATAGCATAGAAATGTGGATGTTATTTACACTCGCACTGTCCTTCGGCCTGGCAGATGCCTTTATGTTTCCCGCAGCATCCGCCTACCCTCCTCGTCTGTTGCAGCGGGAACAGCTCGCAGCCGGTAACAGCCTGGTGCAAGGTACGGCACAACTCTCTATTGCACTGGGGCCACTGATAGCGGGTGCATTAATATTTTTGGCTGGTACTAATAACGGTGGCGTAAGCGAAGACACCTCAGGCCTTGCACTCGTCTTTGCAATTGACGCCCTCACTTTTCTGGTCCCTGTGTTTGTTTTTCAATTCATCAAAGATCTGATACCCGTGTTTGTGGATAAAAAGTCCAATACACTACAGCTCTTGAAACAAGGCCTGTCTTTTACCTGGCAGGATATTCCGTTGCGATCATTTACCTTCGTACTTGGTTTCATGGGGTTTCTATTGCGAGGGCCCATCATGGTGGGTATGCCTGTATATGCAGATACCAGCCTGAAAGAAGGGGCAATGGGGTTTAGCATTCTCGCTTCCGCTTACGGTCTGGGCTCTATATTGGGTGCTCTGATTGCCGGTGTAAGGAAAGCCCCCCAGGCAAATCGGATTGGAAGTTTTCTGTTTCTGGATTACATGGCTTTTGGTCTGGTACTCATGCTTATGGTGCTAACCAACAATCTCTGGTTAATCTCCATTGCGCTTTTGTCCGCTGCAATAATCGACGGTTATATTATGGTGGTTACCATTACCTGGATTCAAAAGCGCGTTGCCGCAGAAATGTTGGGCCGTGTGATGAGCATAGTAGGGTTTATGTCCCAGGGCCTGTATCCGATATCCGCAGCATTGGCAGGGCTGGCTGCAAGCTGGAGCCTGAACACCATGTTGGGCAGTGCGGGTGTTGCGCTGGTTACCATAAGCCTGGTATGTCTGCTGATCCCTGCAGTTCGGCACATGGGATATGCCAGGGATTCTATGGATACTTAATCTCTCGCGATTCACTCGGGTCGGTAAACAAATCGCCACCCGCTTTTTCACGCCACGCATCCCCCTGCCCTGCCGCAGCCGCTGGCACATGTATGCCAATCACCTGATCCGGCTTTATGCGTTTTTTAAGTATACTTTCACCACTCTCCAACCCCAGAAACCAGTACGGCGGAAAGGCAGTATGTGTATGTTTGCTATCGAAAAAGGCCTGTTGTCTTGAAAACTCTGCATCTATCGGATCTGCATCGCCCATGTGCATCACCACGGGAAAATCATCAAGCTCCACCCGAAATACAAGATTTGTGATAGCAGCATGTCGAGCCCCGCCTGAATGAGGAATGGCTATGGCTTCGATTTCTATATCACCAAGACTGAAGGATACAGGTGCATCGCCCGGTTTTAGATTCAGTGCATGCAAACGAGAAGTCAGTTCTGCGTCCCCTTTTGCCATAAGCTTTAGTACAGCATCCACAACCTGTGTCGAGCCATACAGGTGTACAGCGCTTTGCGCTTTTAAATAGGCCAATGTCGGCGCAGGTGAAAAATGATCACCGTGCACGTGTGAAATTATCAAGGCATCAACACCATCATAAGGTGCAGTACCCGCCATCATCGCACTACGTGTGGGCGTATCTACCAATACATAGGTTCCATAACTGCTGTCATAAAAGGCATCAAACAGTACTTTTAGACCTCCATGACTTACCAGTACTCCTTCGTTACCCAGATATCGTGCATCAGCGAAATCTTCGTGGGAAAGCGCAGAAGTATTCAGAAGCAGGACCGCCAGTACAGCAATTATTCGAATCATCTGATAAGCACTCAACAAGTGTTATCGTAATTCTATCATATATGATATATATAACGTATAAAAACCCATAAACTAACTCTTATGATACATAGTTAGTTGTTGTGTACGGCTACACAGACTATCATATAAGCTATATTTATAGCAATATCACTAAAATAGTATCAGATAAGATAGAATGAAGATTACAAATACAACAACACACCTCAGCACCCTGGAAGAACTGGGCCGACGTCTGGCCTTAGCCAGAAAACAACAGGGGTACACACAGGTACAGCTTGCGAAAGAAGCGGGTCTGGGCGTAGTCACTATTATAAGAATAGAAAGTGGTCAGGACGCCCAGTTCAGCTCATGGATAAAAATATTCAATGTTCTGGAAAAAACACCCGTAATTGATGCGCTTCTACCCGAGCAGATACTGTCTCCAATGGCAGAAGTGCAAAAAAAGCGCCGACGCGGTGATCCGACCACCCAGGGTCCGCATGTCTGGGGTGATGGAAAGTCGTGACCACCGCCACGGTGCAACTGTGGGGCACTACCATTGGTTATGTATCCATGGGCAGCAACGAAACCTATGCGCGTTTTGAGTACGACCCTGGTTTTGTAAAAAATGGCATTGAACTCGCACCATTTATGATGCCTGCCAAAAAGGGCGTAATTTACCGCTTTCCTGATCTTCATCCTCGCTCTTTCCACGGCTTGCCGGGAATGCTCTCTGACAGTCTGCCTGACAAATTTGGCAACCGCCTGATTGATGTATGGCTGGCACAAACGGGTCGTTTGACTGGCGATTTTAATGCTGTCGATCGATTATGTTATGTCGGCAGGCGTGGAATGGGCGCGCTGGAGTTCATTCCCGCAAATGACTCTGTTGGCGAGTCATCAAAAGAGCTTCACATACGCGAACTGGTAGAACTGGCGTCTATAGCATTTGCAGAAAAAAAATCGCTGGACACTAAACTCAACCAGACCGACGACCAGGGTCTGATAGATATTCTTAGTGTGGGTGCATCCGCAGGCGGCGCGAGAGCCAAAGCCGTAATCGCATACAACAGGGAAACCGGTTCAGTGCGTTCGGGGCAATTGGATTTACCGACGGGCTATGAACACTGGTTGATAAAATTCGACGGTGTTCAATTTAGTGGCGACTGGGGAATAGCAGACCCGGCAGGATATGGACTGCTGGAATACAGCTACTACAAAATAGCACTTGAGTGCGGCATCCAGATGATGGAGAGTCGCTTATTTACAGAGAACGGACGCAGTCATTTCATGACCCGTCGTTTTGATCGCCCAAACACACAAAACGGTTCAAACGAGAACGGCCCTGAAAAAAGCTTTGTACAAACTCTGGCAGCGCTGCGGCATTTCGACTACTTCGAGTCTGGCGCGTACTCGTATGAACAGATCATCATGAGTATGCGCGAACTGAACATGCCCACATCTATGATCGAACAGCAAGTTCGGCGCACCATCTTTAATCTGGTCGCCTGCAACCAGGATGACCACGTTAAAAACTTTGCTTTTATAATGAGTCGCCAGGGAGAATGGTCACTCTCGCCTGCATACGACCTCTGCCATTCAGAAGGGAGTGAATTTACCAAGACACACCAACTGAGCCTGAACCACAACCTGAAGAACTTTAGCATGGCCGACCTGAAACACCTGGAAGAGTACGCCGGTTTACCACGAAACTCCCACAAAGAAATGCTGAAACGAACTGTAAGTGCATTTTCCGGATGGGATAAGCTCGCAGCCGAGCTTAAAATACCTAAGCGATTAAGAGAGCATGTGAGAGATACTCAGCGGATGAGTTGGCAGTGATGAAACACAGGCACACGGTTATATATTTTCACGCCCCAACTTCAGAACCCTGTACAAAAAACATTTGTACAATGAGAATGGTGTCCATGTAGCCGTGGGCGATTATGTTAACGCAGAGATTACGCTGCACTTTGTAATAAGCAATGGTAAGTGCCAGCGCCCACCTCCTCCAGACGGGTCAAGAGAAACCCTCGGTAGATAACCTCTATGAAGAAAGTAGAGCCCTCGGTGTCCCGTCCCGGCAGTACCCATCACGCACATCAATTAAGGTATCAATTTCTCCAAATTCAGTTTTTTAACATAATCCCATAACTCGTCTGGATTAATATTATGCCCTACTGCATTTATGGCTAATCTATCGTTAAATTTGTAAATGAATTTTGTTGTGTTTTCTTGTTCTCTGTATTGTGTTACGTAGGGTTTTATATCCTTTTTGTCTTTACCGTCATTTGACATTGCATATACATAATTTACCATTTCCATATCAAGCGGGCTCTTGGCACAATCGACTATGTAGATATCTATTTCTTTTTCTTGAGCATCATTGGCATATATCAGATGTAAGCTATTTTTACTTTTTTCGCCATCAGATGGATTGCCATGTTCTTTCAAAGTTACCGACAAATTGCCTAGTTTTTTTGGCACCCATTTCATAAATTGATCTTTTGTCAATGGTGTAAAACTATGCAGCTTTTTTGCAAATTGAATTTCATCATCATCGGCTAGTTTTTCAATATACCATTTTATGTCGGCATCTTTAGAATTAGCACTTGTATAGCTTATTATTTTGGGGATTGGTGTATGGTAATCTTCCCTCGCGTATTCTTGGGTTTCAACTAATGTCTCCTTAATAAAATTCCAGCCTTTTTTGAACTGAATGTCACCACTACGTGTCATTTCAATATCGTACTTACCATAAAATGAATTTTGGTCACACGTTTTTTTAAAGTTTACTTCTGTATCGGTATTAAAAAAATAGTATTTACTCCCTGTTGTTAGGATGTCACTACTATATTGGTTATTATTTAGAACATCTTTTCTTGAAACTGGTGCAAGGTAGGCTACGCTAATACCGTATTTAGATATAGAAATAAGGTCGTATTTGTATGAGGAAACATCTTCGTATTTACTTTCTGTAACAGCCTTTTTATCTATACAGCTTGTCATTTCAAACATGCCATCTAGAGGCGTACTCCCCATATTGATTTCGTCGTGTAATGCCTTAATATCAATTTCAGGTAAAGTGATGTTAATTGTACCGTCATTGGCTATCTTTCCGATGACGATTTCATCTCCATTTATTTGAGTGAGCGTAAGCTGCAATTCTTCTTTGGCATAATCTATGTCTCCACCAAGATTATTTTCAACTTTTGATACAATACTGTCTTGTTGTGCCTTACACGACAGCGTTACTAATATAGTTAGCACTATGGTGATCAATTTAAATTTTGTTTTCATTTTTATAGCCATATATTCTAAAATTAAGGCGTCAGTTTTTCCATATTCAACTCTGTAACATAATTTCACAACTCATCTGGTTGATTATTCTCCGCCTCTGCTTACTAGATTAGAGAAATGACCATATTACCTCAAGCATTTATTTGATGGGAAATTGACTTTATGCTCATACGGGTTTTACCCCACCTTCACAGACAATTCTAAAAAGGCTGGTAAAGGCAAAGGAGGTGTTGTATGTCAAAATCAGAACCTATTGTTTATCTGATGCAGGATATTAAGCGATCGTACTTTCCCCACTGACGACGAAAACTGTATCCTTTTGCTAATTTCAGATTCTTATCTCATTGGTCTACGTATAAAGAAATATCGGTTATAATATCGATGAGGTATTTGTGAATGTGTTTCTGGTGTCGGTCAAGAGTGAATTTGGTCCGAAATAATGCATCTACACCCATCTTGTTGTTTTTAAAAACGCCCCGGTGGCACAGCTGGATAGCGCGGCCCCCTCCTAAGGGGCAGGTCCCAGGTTCGAATCCTGGTCGGGGCACCAATAAAATCAAGGTATGTATCTTGCTGACTGATACTATTGGTTTTTCTCGATCTCGGCCGCGAGGCGATATTTTTCAGCCTGAATTGGGTTTTTGTCGCGCAAAATCCTGTACATATGCATTGCCGCGCGTTCGCGATAATTTGCTGTTTCAATATGACCATACAGGCGTTCGGCAAGCTCAGGGTTGCTATTAAGTCTCATGATCACTTTCTCAACTATTTTATCCCGTTCCACACCGTTTGGCAGCTGTGATAAATAGTTTACAGCCACCTCCCCATCAGATCGTAGCCAACGCCGAAACAAGCTTTGATACAAAGGAGTACGTTCCTCAATACTGCCAATTGATCCAATCCAGTCACCGGCGGCTACTGGATTGGATCGAGCCCAGCTATCTACGGTGCCTTTTGCCGAGCTCATTCGATTCGTCCTGTCGACAATTCTCATTGACATTTCGGCAGCCAAATCCGGGGCGCTAAGACTGGTCATAGCAATAATATTTCGGCTGGCAATAAAAGATTCATCTGCAGGCAGTGAAAGCGCCCAATCAAATGCCTCCCGTGGGTTTTGTTTTGCATAGCCTAATGAAATGTTAGATACCAACGAGTTTCCAAAATTTCTCGCCTCGCCTTCATACCAGGCCATGGCGGATTCGAAATCTGTATTAATCCAGATTTTTACTATGCCTCCCACTACCACGTTAAGTTCATCGCCACTAAGATTCATTGCTAACGACATTGCACCTTGTGGGTCACTGCGAGACAAGTTCTGAAAAGCATGAGTTAACATTTTTGGTCTCTCAACAGATGATTCCTGGGCAAGAGCCCAACTAACAGCATCGTGAGGGTATCTTTTACCCCACTGCGCAAGAATTTGGCTCTGCAAACTCGATCGAATTCGGGGATCAATTGTAGCAACTGCAGCTAACGCTGCCTGTGGATCACTGCTAGCCCACACTCGTACCACTGCGAATAACCGCTGGGTTCGAAACTGACTGTTTTCTGAAGTTACAGCGGAGAGCCAGGCTGACTGTGGGTCGGATTTTGCCATCGACATATAGTTTAGCATTTCGAGCTGAGGCAGCACCGATTCAATCCCCAATATTTTTATAATGCTTAGTCTCTCATCATGGGAAAGAGTCTCGTGGGCAGTTAGTAGCGCAACACCAGCCTTCTCTCGCGACACCAGATTCAGCTGTGCGGCCCCGGAAACTGCCTCGTCCAAATTTATCCGGGACCAGGCAGTAAAAATAACACCAAGCCATAAATCTGAAAAAATGCTCTCGTTGTCGAGCAAAAAATTAACTGCAGATTGAGAATCGAGTTCTGCATAACGTGCATAGAGGATCGAACCAGCGATTCTACGGTCACTTGTTAAATGAAGGCTCGAAACTTCCTTCAGCAATTTCTCAATTTCTGGCGCTGCTGCTTTAGCCCCCAAGTTGTAAAGCGCTACCGTTTGCGCATAGTCGCCGGGAATAAGCATAATTTCAGCAAGTGTTGCCACGCTATTCGCCCGGTGGTCCAGTGTGATGCTTGTTGTTTCTGAAAGAATGGAGAGCGTCGGCGGAATTGCAGAAGTAGTGTTTCTAACGACCTCTGGTGGTTTTACCTTACTGAAGCAGCTTGGTAAATTACCTACCCAAATACCAACCAGTAGGACTAATAGATAGCGAAACCAGCCCATCACAAGCATTTCCTGCTATTGCAATATGTTTCTATTAAACCAGATATCCCCATCATCGACACCCACCATTCGAAGCTGTAGCATTGCGTGCACTAAATAACGGTGAAAGATGATGAAACGCATTATTCTGCAGGTTATCGGAATCCTTATACTGATTCCAGCGGTCTCCTATGTAACCCTAAGGATCGCTAATCAGGATGCAGACGGCCCGTCTATACTGTTTCCGGGTGGCGAACTCGTCTCTGGTGAGTTACACACAGGTCCTGATCCAGACTGGAGTTTTACCGATGATGTACCAACTATTGAACTGCAGCTGGTCAACCCCTTAAGCTCTCGCACCATCTTCATTATGGAAAGTGATGGCAAGGTCTACATTCCTTCGGGTTACATGCGTTCATTTTTAGGTCGTATCTGGAAAGAGTGGGCGTTTCAGGCAGATGAAGGGGACGGCCTGGCAGTTGCCCGTATAGATGGCGTGCGTTACGAGCGACAACTTATACGAACTAAAGACCCAGCTATAATTGAAGGTGTAGCAGCCAAGCTTGCTGCCAAATACGCAGGGGGGGCATCAGCAGAAACGATTGCCACAATTTCAAAATCTGTAGCCGATGGGGATACCTATATATTTGAGATGGCACCCCGAGGAGGAACTCGCTAATGGAAACCAAAAACTACATCAAGCTTTGCGCAGTTATAACGGTAGCTCTGGTAGTAAGCTTACTTTACATTCCAGCAGTGTCAGACACAGTTGAAGGCATAGTTCTACTCTATCTCTCTACTTCTGCCTAAATGCCTAAGCCTGAGCTTACGCTATATCACGCAATCCCCTCCCGTGGCTTCATCGTGCACTGGATGCTGGAAGAGATGGACGTACCTTACAAGCTGGAGGTGCTCGATCTCGAAGCAGACGAGCATAAAAAACCCGAATACCTCGCCATTAATCCAATGGGTAAGATCCCTGCCCTAATGCATGGAGACCTGCTGGTTACTGAGTCCGCAGCAATTGTTTTCTATCTGGCAGAGCAATTTCCGGATACCGGCCTCGAAGTGGATCGCTCGTCGCCCCTTAGAAATGAATATTTGCGATGGTCTTATTTTTCACCCGGCACGATGGAACCCGCGATAGTTTCCAAAGCAATGGGCTTTGATTCTCAGGAATACAAACCCTTCGCCGATATAGACAGTGTGGCAAATACACTGGTCTCTGCACTGGATGGAAAGCAATTTATTGTTGGTGACACGTTTAGTGCTGCGGATGTGATTATTGGCAGCAGTATAAACTGGGGTCTGAATTTGATGCCCGTTTTGCCAAAACACCCGGTACTGACTGAATATTGGTCTCGGCTGGAAAAACGCCCCGCCTGGCAAAAAGTGGTTGATTCCATGAGTAGAGCTTAGCCGAGCTAGTCTTGTCCCAAACAAGTATTCAGAGAAGACCATATGCACCTGATTACAGCGGCAAAATTTCGAGATGAACAAGACCTGGTTTTTAGTCTGCTTGCAGATCTAAAACTGGGTTCCCAGCAGTGCCAGGCCATAGAAAATAAAGCCGTGACCCTGGTAGAAACTGTTCGCGAAAAAAAAAGCGAACACAGCATGCTGGATTTGTTCCTGAACGAATTTGGGCTGGACAATGATGAGGGTGTGGCTCTGATGTGTCTGTCAGAGGCTCTGTTACGTGTACCCGACCCGCATACAATTGACGCTCTAATCGCAGACAAAGTACTGGCCGGTGACTGGGAAGAACATCTGGGCGGGTCTGAGTCGATGTTCGTAAACGCTTCCACCTGGGGCTTGCTGCTCACCGGAAAAGTGATAGGTTTTAACTATCCACCCAAAGACACCATTAAGAGAATGATAGGCAGGTTAGGTGAGCCGGTTATTCGTCAGGCAGTTCGCCGCTCGATGCATATTCTTGGCAACGAATTTGTGCTTGGCCGGAACATTAAGGAAGCTATAACACGCGGTAAAAAACTGGAGGAAAAGCACTTTTCCTTCGATATGCTGGGTGAGGGAGCCCGCGATGATAAGGCCGCCACTACGTATCACAAAGCGTATAAGGATGCGATAAAAGCAATAGCTAAAGACTCAGCGCGCTGCGGTATCTCCGTGAAGCTTTCGGCACTGCATGCACGCTACCAAATGAGCCAACGCGATCGAGTTCATAAGGAATTGTATCCACGATTGCTTGAGCTGGTTGAACTAGCTGCCGAAAACGGGGTGTCACTCTCCATCGACGCTGAAGAGGCAGACCGGCTAACGCTCTCGCTGGAGCTATTTGAACGTTTGGCCCATGAAAACTCCCTTGAACACTATTCAGGCCTGGGCCTGGTCATTCAGGCTTATGGCAAGAGTGCACTACCGCTAATTAGCTGGCTAAAGAAATTAGCCCAGGCAAGCAAGCACCAGTTTCCGGTGCGCCTTGTAAAAGGCGCGTACTGGGATATGGAGATAAAACAATCTCAGGTTCTGGGCCTGCCAGATTTCCCGGTCTTTACTCGAAAGCAGCACTCTGATCTTTCTTACATCCTGTGCGCCGAAAAACTGCTAAGTTCACCGTCAGCGTTCTTCCCCCAGTTTGCTACACACAATGCACATACTATCGCGGCCGTGATGAGTATTGCTGGTTCGAATCGCGCTTTCGAATTTCAGCGTTTGCACGGAATGGGGGTTTTGTTATACAAAACTGCAATAGAGCAGTTTGACAGTTTTCCCGGTGTAAGAGTTTATGCACCCGTGGGCGGCCATAGGGAATTGTTAGCTTATCTGGTACGTCGCTTGTTGGAAAATGGCGCAAATTCGAGCTTTGTAAACCGATTTTTAAATGCTGAAATACCAGCGCGAGAAGTTGTCAATGATCCAGTGCAACAAATAAAAGACAGCAACACCAGGCGCCATGCGCAAATCCGCCAACCGGCTCAAATGTTCGAAGGGCGCGTGAACAGCCCGGGTGTGGATTTTGGAGATCGGGCTGACTTAAAAGCTCTGGAATCCGTCGCCTTAAGAACATTGTGTAATACACCGGACACAAGCACCGATTATGATGCAGGTCAAATAAACGCTATTTTTTTGCGTGCCAGTGCTGCGCAACCAAAATGGAATGATATCGGTGTTGCGACCCGGGCAGCGATTATCAAAACACTAGCGAAACTTATCCTGCGTGACAGGGATCATCTACTCTGGTTATTGGTGCACGAAGCCAAAAAGACGTTGGTAGACGCCATTAGCGAGCTACGGGAGGCAGAAGATTTTTGCCGCTATTACGCCAATATTGCCCAACAACAATTTACCAAGCCGCAAACCATGCCAGGACCGACCGGCGAATCCAACATTCTGCACTACGCAGGACGCGGGGTTTTTATATGTATAAGCCCTTGGAATTTTCCGCTGGCCATCTATGTGGGACAGATAGTCGCTGCTCTGGTTACAGGTAATTCCGTTATTGCCAAACCTGCACAGCAGACACCACAAATCGCACTGGCGGTAAGCAAGCTTATTCTGGAAGCGGGCGTGCCTGAAGACGTATACCACTGCTTGCCTGGCGGACGGGATTTGGGCGCCATGCTGGTTGAACACAAAGACGTGTCGGGCGTTGCATTCACTGGGAGCACCGCCGCAGCCTGGCTTATAAACCAGACGCTGGCCAATAAACGTGCAGCAATTGTGCCGTTTATTGCAGAAACAGGTGGCCAGAATGCCCTGTTGGTTGACTCCACGGCGTTGCCAGAACAGGTAGCCGATGCGGTAATAGAGTCCGCTTTTAATTCCGCCGGGCAGCGTTGCTCTGCACTAAGAATACTATTTGTGCAGGAAGATATCGCAAATTCCCAGCTGGACCTGATACGGGGTGCCATGGCTGAACTAAAGGTGGGTGATCCAGCGTTGGCCAGTACTGATGTAGGACCTATTATCGACCAACAGTCGCTAATGCGGCTGCAAGCACATATAGACGAAATGCGCGAAGCGGGTTTAAACGTTTACCAGCTTCCCATACCTGATGAATTGCAGGGTGCTTATCTCAGCCCTACGCTTATTGAGCTGGACTCACTGTCCCAACTGGACGGTGAAAAGTTTGGCCCCATACTGCACGTCGTTCGGTTTCCAGCCGATGGTTTTGAAAATGCGCTGATGCAAATCGCACAACTTGGTTACGGCTTAACTGTGGGTTTACACTCACGAATTGATTCGCGCGTACAACTGTTGCAAAAACATTTCCTGGCTGGCAATACCTACATTAACCGCAACATAACCGGGGCCGTAGTAGGTACTCAGCCTTTTGGTGGTAACGGCTTGTCAGGTACTGGACCCAAGGCCGGTGGACCGAACTACCTGCATCGTTTCGTACATGAACACACCCTAAGTATCAATACTATGGCCAGTGGTGGAAATGTGGATTTGTTGCGACAGGGTTAAAACCTGAATCCTAAACTAACGCCATACACCCAGGGATCAATTTTGACTTTTCCTATGCTTACTCCATCCAGTTTGGCTTTGGTAGAGATATTCATATAGCGGGCATCAAAATTCAGGAAAACCTTTTCTGTGAGATCTATATCAACTCCCAACTGTCCGGCCAGCCCAACAGATGTGCCGAGTGATAAGTGATTATCGTCCAGAGCACCCGTTGTACCCTCATCAAAAAACAGAGTAACGTTTACGCCGGCACCCACATAAGGTCGTATATTGTTGTTAGGCATAAAGTGATACTGCATTGACAAAGTAGGAGGTAGTTGTTTTGTATCAGCTACTTTAGAACCCCCTATCAGCTTGATATCGTGTGTAAAAGGAAGTGCTGCCAATACTTCTACGGCCCAGGAGTCGCTCAAAAAATAGGTTCCGGTGAAAGTAAGCATAGTCCCCGTTTCAACCGATACAATATCGTGATTATTGGACGTGGGATTAACCTGGTGGCCACCAATCCGCACAAGCCAGTCCCCGGTATCAGCAAAAACACTTTGTCCTGCGGACAAACCAATAATCACCATCAATCTGATCAAATAAGTTTTCATTCTGTTCACACTCTCCAGGCAAAAAAAGATCTGTAACGCGAAACTCACGTACAGATCAAAACGTTAGCTGCAAGCTTACTCATGTTAGAGCGAGACAATTTGATCCAGATCAAACTAAGCCTTTGTACCTTGCTGCATGCTTATGGTTTTGAGGACAGGAAAATGGGTTCACTACAGGATTCACCACAAAAATATTCGGAGACCTACGAGACGCTCATGCGTGTGGCGTGGAATTTTGACTACGAGAGCAGTGTGGCAAAACTCGATGATCTATATAACCGTGCAAAGAATAACCAGTGGAATGCCGCTGACCTTGATTGGGATACCCCCATCGACCCCAGCAATCCCATCATTTCCAAAGAGCACAGCGACTATGCGCGCATGCCATTTTTCAAGAAGCTATCCAAAACCCAACAGGAAACGTTTTTGGCTCATTCAACCGCGCAACTTCTATCCCAGTTTTTACACGGGGAACAGGGTGCGTTGTTAACAGCTGCTACTGTAGCCCAGGGTGTACCGGACATGAAGGCCAAGTTCTATGCTGCCACTCAAACAGTAGACGAAGCACGACATGTTGAAGCATACGATCGATACGTAAACAAAATTGCTATCCACTACCCTATGGTTCCGTGGTTAAAATTGTTGATAGACACAACCCTGAAAACCAACAATTTCTGCAAGGTAATGATCGGTATGAATATGATCGTTGAAGGCCTTGCACTGGGTGCGTTCAACAACATGTATCGGCAAACAGAAGAACCCCTTCTAAAGTCAGTTACCTTTAACGTAATGCGGGATGAGGCCCGGCATGTTTCTTTTGGACATATCTATCTGGCTCCAACCATTGCCGCTATGCACATGGATGATCGCGAAGACCTGGCTCAATTTGCTTTCGATGCAGTAAGCATACTAATGAGAGGACAAACCGGCCCTCTGGACGAAGGTTTTGTTCAGGTCCTGGAAACCAGTGGCATCGCCGTGGAAGATTTTGTTGCGGGCCTTAAAGAGGCAGAAGAACTCGGTATAACCCGTGACCTGCCGCCGGGGCAGATACACTCTGTAAAAGACCTGATGATGCCCGCCTTGATACGTGTCGGGCTGGTTACACCCCGCACCAAGGAGCTGTACGAAGGCGCTGGCATTCCGGTAAATGCAGATCTCAGTGTACTTGAGGCCATGGAAGACCGTAAATCCACTATGAATGTGTTGAATGCTGAAGAAGCTGTTTATTAAAGCAGGTCAGGGAGGAAGTTTAGCCGAATGTCGATCACCATGTTTAGCTCTGAGGAACTGTTCACTCAGCTCCCTGATCCTGCTTTCCTTATAGAAGTGGGTGGCAATATTGTAGATGCCAATCCACTTGCTATGGAGCTCTTTGAAGTAGCAGACTCTCTCGTTGGTGTAAATGTTCTGGATTTAATAACCCAGCCCGAAAGAGCACGTCTGAATGTCCTGACCTGGATGGAGAAATGGGCCTCTACCAAACACGCACCGGAAATCGACTATGTTTATCTAACCTGCCGCACTCAGCAGGGTAACGAAAAACAAATCGGCGTACGGGTTTCACGCCTGATAAACGACAAAACTTACTATCTGGTAACCCTCAGGGACATCACCGTTGCAGAAGCCCGACTGCGAGCAGAGCGATTTGCACACCGGGTAGCCGCTCGCATTCTGGCAATTTCAGCCGATGCGATAGTAACTACCGACGGCAGTCTGAAAGTGACGCAGATCAATAAAAGTGCAGAAGCTCTGTTTGGCTATTCTGCTGCTGAGGTTCTTGGGCAGCCAATAGGTATGCTTATGCCAAAACGCTACGGGAAACAGCACATAAGGCACATGAAAAAATTTGCGCAGGAAGATAATCCTTCTCGCCTGATGGGAGAACGTTCGGTTGTAGTCGGTATCACCAGCAGTGGAGAAGAAATTTCACTGGTAGCCTCCATCACCCGTTTCAGCATCGACAACTACACCATATTTAGTGCTCACCTTCGTAAAATCAGTAGCAAGCGCAACAGCAATGCTGAACCATGCCAGAGGTAACCTACGTTGAAGCCGATGGTACGCGCCATGTGATTGACGTGCCCAATGGAACGAGTCTAATGCAGGGTGCATTAAACTATATGGTGCCCGGCATCGAAGGGGACTGTGGAGGGCTGTGTGCCTGTGCAACCTGTCACGTTTATGTTCCCAATGAGTGGGCAGAGCGCTGTGATATTCGCGAAGAACTGGAAGAAGGCATACTGGAGTTTGCCTTTAATGTTGATGAACGGAGTCGACTTTCCTGTCAAATTGAAATGCGCGATGCGCTTGCAGGGCTGGTGATATACTTGCCCGCACGACAATACTAGGTCTGTGTCTCCGCAAATAGGTGTATCCCCCAATATCTGAATTACCGCCGGGAACGCACAGTGTTAAGCGTGAATATTCAGCCACAGACCTCATCAAACCGTTGTTCCGTATGCCCTACCAGAAAAGCGTGTCTGGCCAGCAATCTGGATGATACCGACCTGGGGCGTTTAGCGAATTTGATAGAACCCTTTGTCCCGATAACAAAAAACGAATACCTATATCGGGTGGGTGAGCCGGCGCTACGTCACTATCACGTACGTTCTGGAATGTTCAAAACCCACGCAATAAACACCAGTGGGGATGAATATGTAACAGGCTTTTACCTACCAGGCGAAATACTGGGTTGCGCCCAAAGTGTTGGCAAACATACCGACTCTGCGGTTGCCATAGAAACATCTACAGCCTGTAAACTGGCAGCAAACAAGATTCCCGCACTTGCCGAAATGGGTGTTGGTGGCACATTGTTCCGGCTTTTGGGAGAACGCGAAGACCTGCGCAACCAGCAACTACTGAATTTGGGCCAAACGCGAGCCGATGCTCGCATAGCAGGGTTTCTTATCGACATGTCCAACAGGCTTGTTCGCCTGGGACGATGTCCCAACCACATACCCATACCCATGAGCAGAACCGACATTGCCAACTACCTGGGTCTCTCTCTGGAATCACTGTCCAGAAAGCTAACACGCATGGTAAAAGCCGGTATTCTGTCCACGCACAGGGATTACATAGAAATAATACAGCCCGAAGCGATTAGTCTACTGGGCTTACACACCGCTCGCTAAGCTCCCCTTTGCCAGCCATTCATTCAGTTCGGGTGCAAGCACCCTGGCTGCATGTTCTTCATAACGCTGTGACTGTTCCTCAGTAATAAGCCCCTTCCAACGCTGGTTGGTCCCTTTATCAAAAAATTTGCTGTTGTCTTTCCACAAACCCTGGGTAGCCGCCGGTGCCAACGTTGCGGCATTGGCTTTCATTTCCTTAAAAGTGACACCTTGGAGTAAAGTGGGCCATATGTCTTCGTTTACCGGGATATCCAGATACGCGCTCAGTTTTCTCATTTCACCATCCAGGTCTTCCAGCAAATCGCTAAAATGTATGAAATGAATATTGGGTAAGTGCCTGAAAGCCCACCAGGTTTTTGCATGATGTAAATGCGACCAAAAAGGGTACCCCTCGGATTCCCATGGAAAAGTCGATTTCGACAACCAGGTATCAAAGGCTTCCTCACAGGAATCACCGGGTATCGGGAATTCAGGGCCAACGCGATCGGGCGCATCATTTATCATATGGATAAAATCCGGTTGCATGTTGTTCCAGTGATTCCACATCGACGCGAATACATCTCGCCCATCACGCCCAACGTAAATGTACTTAAGCTCCTCAAAATACTTACATCCATCAAGAGGGCAATGGGTCTTTATATATCTGCGGTGTTTATACAATTCAATCTGCGCAACTACTTCTTCAACCGGTGCAAAATTAGCATCAAACCAGGGGCTAAGATCATCCAGCGGTTTCGGAGGATGAGGTTGTTGAAAAACCAGTGCTGAACAAATGCCCTGCATCCATGTTGTACCAGCTTTATAACTTGTGCTAATAATAATGTCATCGTTTCGGGGCAAATAACTGTCCCAGCGATCAGAATTCATAATCGACGATTGATAGGTATGAATACGTTCTGGTTTACTCATGTATAGCTTGCCTCTTTTTATTTTTTGTATGGCCACCCAGAGCCAAAAGTTTTGCTTTATACAAAGAGCGCGTCTTAGGCACGTGCGCGCGTTCAATGGCCGCTTGCAACTCTTTCTCGGCCATTCTTTTGTCCCCCAGTTGATAATAAGACAGACTTAGCCCCAGACGAGCTTCGTGTAAATACGGTGCTATAGCAATGGCTTTTTTATAGATTCTGATGGCTTCCCGATAGTTCTTGTTCTCATAAAACGCATATGCGGTTTTGTACAAATAAAACGGGCTCGGATCGTTTAATGCTGCTATCTGAATACTCAGTGCTGCTACTTCGTCTCTTCTATTTTGCCGGGCTAACAGGTAACGATGGTTTTTCAGCATACTCAAATCGTTCGGAAATACTTTGTTACCATAGTTAAAAATAGCTTCTGCCTGCTCTGCATGCCCGGCTCTACGATAAATAACAGCAAGTATATTCAGTGCGTCAGAACTCAGGGGTTCAAGTTGCATCGATTCAACGGTTAACCAGTATGCTTCGGGGTAGTTTCTTAAGACCAAAGATCTGGCTGCAAGATTGCGATAATAGCGGGCAATGTATTGCTGATCGGTAAGATCTCTTAAAAACCGTTGGGTGCCCGATGGAAAATAGTCTATGCGCACACTGCCCAGACGACTGCCAAGCCGGTCTTCGCCAGGCCGCCAACCCTGATCGAATAACAGCGTACGAATATGCACCCCTTTTACAACAATACTGCCATCAAGGGCGTATACCGGGCTTGAGTCGGCTAGTTGATAAGAAACACTGACCTTTACCAATTTGGCAATGGCAGTGGTCAAAATAGCCAGAGACAGGCAGTTTCCCTGACCTCTGGCAAGTGTCTCGGAGGCAGTGAAAGTCGCGTCCTGATACTCAAAGTCCTGCAAAACTTTAAGCATGAAGTGCATTACCCTTTCATGGGCCGGGCTTTTCCGCTCAACACTGTCATTAAAAAACCGCAAAAAAGCGCTTTTCTGGGCACGGCTAAGCTGGTGAATATCTGCTGTGGAAATGAGCTGCGGTTGCACACCAAACAAGCTGTCATTTCGTAAAGAAAACTCTGGAGGCACGACAGAAACAATCGGCGCGAGAGCACAGGCCTGCAAAAACGACAATCCAAAAAACCACAACGCAAGCCTGCGATTTCGAATAATAGCAACGACCATCTATTAGAGCCTACGTGGGTTTGTGGTCGGGAATATCCATATCACGTATCGCCTTTAACAGGGCTCGACAGGTAACCTGGCCTACCAAATGACCATTTTCGTCAACCACTGGTCTGCGACGGCGTTTATGGTCTAACATGGATTTAGCCACATCAATAATGTTTTCATCTATGTGAATAGTTTCAACGGGTGAAGTCATATAGCCTTCAACGCGCATAACACCCTGTTCTACCCCATAATAACTGCCTGACAGTATTGCTCCGAGGCAATCCAGCTCCGAAAGAATACCCACTGGCGTTCGGTGCTCATCTACCACGATTACTCCAGAGATTCGATGATTAATTATCTGCCGAATGGCTTCGAATATGTCTGTGTCGGTATGTACCAGCACAGGCCTGCGAATCATGTAGTCACGAACTCTTACCGATTTGCGAAACATAATCTGATCCTTTCTTAGTAGTTAATGGTTATAGTTTTATGCCTTATAAACTTGTCACTGCACTTTGTACCAGATTTATGAGTGGCATGGGAAATATGCCATACACCAGAATTATTAGCGCAAGTACCACAGCGGTGACAATTCCTGGTATTGATTTGCTCTCCACGGCGTTATTCATACCGGCGGTTGGCGCAACTTTTGAATCGGGATTGAGTGTCATCGCGAAAATTATGCGCAGGTAATAGTAAATTCCGATGCTGCTGCCAATAATTAATGCCCACAACAACATCCATAGTTGCGCTTCTATTCCGGCAGACAGGACATAAAATTTGGCCACAAAACCAATGGTCAGTGGTAGTCCGGCCAGAGCAAAAAAACTAATACTCAACACCACTGCTAAAAGAGGTTCACGCCAGAACAAACCCTTATAGTCGTCAACCATCTGCGCTTCCTCACCAGTTTCTGCAGTCGGTGCAGCAGTTAACAATGTAATCACCCCGAATGCTGCCAGCGTCATAAATACATAACCAAAAATGTAAACTACGCTGGCTTCAATCGCCAGTTCGGTATTACTGGCTTGATAGAGCGCTAACATGGCTATCAGTAGATACCCTATATGTGCAATCGATGAATACGCCAGCAGACGTTTTAGATTATTCTGGGATAAAGCCAGTAGGTTTCCCACCACCATGGAGCCCGCCGCAAGAAAACTCAGAAAACGAAAAATAGAAGCATTGGAAAGCAGGTCGGTGGCTACAAAATAGTTGAGCATCAATGCAACAACGGCGGCTTTGGAAAGGCTCGCTACCAGACCGGTAACGGGTGCCGGCGCACCCTCGTATACGTCAGGTGTCCACATATGAAAAGGAATTAGAGAAAGTTTAAAAATCAGCCCCACCAGTAACATGCTGTTGCCAGTAACAAGATAAAAATTGCCGGCGTCCGAATTTGCCACTGCGCTACCAATTTCTGTAAACCCCATTTCTCCAACGGCAAGATATACCAGCGCCATTCCAAATAACGCGGTGGTAGACGCAACCCCCGAAAGTATTAGATATTTGAGCGCAGCTTCCAGGGGCGCACGATGCTCTTCCGGGTAGGCGATAAGTGTATAAAGAGCAATAGACAGAATTTCAAGACCCAAAAGCATACTGGCAAAATGCACTGCATTGGCCATGGTGGTAGCACCGAGTATGGCTATAACCAGCAACATGTAAAACTCTTCCTGATCACCCTGGCGATTGTGCAGATAATGAAAAGCAAAAAAGCTGGTACACACCCCGATAAACAAAAATAGGATGGTGAACAAGGCAGACATATTATTGGCGTGCAGCAGCGGAGTGATGTCCAAGGGCAGAACTTGTGCCGAGTAGCTAAGCGATGCCAATGTCGCTAACAATCCAACTATTGTTAACACCAGCATAAAGAGGTGGTTGCGTTTAATGGCAATCGCAATCATTTGCACTAGCACCAATATACCAAGCGTAATAATAGGTGCCAAACCTACAAATTCGACCTGCGTCAAGGGGCACCCCCACTTAACAATTGCGCAACAACAGGTGCTGCCATATCAAACACCGGTTGTGGATAAAATCCAAGCAACACCAGAGCGATCATCATTGCTGCCATTACAGAAAGCTCACGCAGCCCAAAATCTTTGATACTCACATCGACCTTACTTTGTCCCTGAAAAGAACGTTGCATAAGGGAAAGACCATACACAGCAGCAATCACCAAACCCAATGCAGCAACAACCGTTAAAGATACGTCCACGGCAAAGATTCCTACCAGTACCATAAACTCGCCAACAAAATTGCCAAGCCCCGGCATGCCCAGTGAGGCTACAACAAAAAACAGTGCAACCGCTCCCATGCGCGGCGCCTGCATCCATATCCCGCCCATTTTGGCCAAATCGCGAGTGTGCAGACGCTCCTGTAACGCACCCGCAAGCATGAACAAAGCCGCAGTAGAAAACCCGTGTGCAATCATTTGCATAATTGCGCCCTGCAAAGCAATTGCGTTCCAGGCAAATACGCCCAACAAAACAAAGCCCATATGACTGATACTGCTGTATGCCACAAGACGTTTAAAATCACTTTGGGAATAAGCCAGATATCCACCATAAACAACGCTTATTGCCCCCAGCAACATCGCCGGCCAGCGAAACTCCAGTGCGGCTTCGGGAAACAGGGGCACCACAAAACGTATCAACCCGTAAGCCCCCGTTTTTAACAATATTCCAGCCAGAATTACACTGCCAGCAGTGGGAGCCTGGGTGTGTGCATCTGGAAGCCAGGTGTGCAAAGGCACACCCGGTAGTTTCACAACAAAGGCCACAAAGAAACCCAGCATTAGCCAGAAAGCCATGCCTTGCGAAAGATCGGTATCCAGCAAATCGAAGTAACTAAAACTCCACACTCCGACGCTTTCATAATACATAAAGGCCAGAACCAGGATGGAGACCAGCAATAGCAGTCCACTCACCTGTGTAAAAAGAAAAAACTTCATAGCTGCGTAGGCGCGGTCTTCATGCCCCCAGATAGCGATCAAAAAGTACATGGGAATCAACATAACTTCCCAGAAAACAAAGAACAGAAATAGATCAAGTGCTGCAAATACACCCACTACACCAGCAAGAGTCCAGAGAATATTGAACTGAAAAAAGCCATGCTGGTACTCCACCTGATTCCAGGAAGAAACTACAGCGACTACCCCCAGAAAAACTGTCAGGGCAATCAACATAAGACTCAAACCATCCACCGCCAGCAACAGGCTGATACCAAAGCGGGGAATCCAGGAAAGGTTGAGAACGCTGTACCAGACACTTGCACCGCCCATCTGCATATCTACGTATTGCGACACACCACCCTGCCAGACATCTGCTACCAGTAGTCCTGCAACGGCCAGCACAGCAAGGCTTACCCAGCGGGCCAGATCTGCTCTAAACAATCCCACCAGCCAGGCAAGAAAACCACCGCATAAAAGCACCAGGATGAGGCTTAGTACAATCACAGCACACCCACCACAAACAATAGTACTAATAGCAAACCAGCTGCCATATTTTTTGCATACCAGCGCAGGCTGCCATTTTCACCTACCGACAAATAGTGATGTAAGGCCCGCGCTACCAGTACAATTCCATTATAAAAGGCATCTACCAAATCAGGTTTGAGTAGTACAGAAAGCTTTTTGAATGGCTTGACCAAAACCAGATCATACAGCGCATCAAAGCCCCAGCCACTGGCAAAGTATCGTTTAAGTGAGACAGACAATTCAGATTCAAACAGCCCTGCCACACGTGAAAATCTACCGCTGTACAACACAAATCCAAATAGTATGCCAAACAGCGGAACCGCAGTGGTTGCCCAAAACAGCATATTGTTATGTTCACCATTTGCGTCTATTCCACCGTCTGGCAGAACCGGCGCTACTGCTGAAAAACCAAACGTGCCACCAGCAAGTGCCAACGTGGCAAGCACTATCAATGGCATGTTCATGGCAATACCCGACTGGTTATGAACTTCGGTTTTTAACTCTCCAAAGAATACAATCAGGATCATTCGCACGCTGTACAGAGAGGTGAGAAATGCCGCAGCCGCCGCAATACTCCAAAACGCCGGTCCCTGGTGCGCGTAGTCCCAGCTTTGTAGAAGAATCAAATCCTTGCTAAACCAGCCCGAGGTGAGAGGCAAGGCAGACAAAGCAGCACTGCCAATCAGCATACAGGCAAACGCCAGGGGCATAGTCTTGTACAAACCACCCATTTTGAAAATGTTCTGCTCGTGATGCAGAGCCTTAATAATGGTA